>Ga0247723_1001393_pt1 | contig 14218 bp, 11 predicted proteins | sample MSEWelMarce5H_FC_FD_189079 | JGI IMG/M metagenome (GOLD analysis project Ga0247723, IMG submission 189079) | Subsurface sediment microbial communities from gas well in West Virginia, United States - MSEEL Well Study Marcellus 5H_FC | ecosystem: Environmental > Terrestrial > Deep subsurface >...
ATTATGAAGCATCACACAGAAGATTACAAAGAAACAGCTGTTAAGTATTATCTGGATCACAATGAAGACATGCGGGATACTTGTAAAATATTTAGATGCAAGTTTCAATCATTAGCAAGGTGGATACATACATATAAAAAAAACAAAACCTTGCATCGAAAAACACGCAAAAATAGCACGCCAAATGCGCGCGGATTTAAATCTTCAAATGTGTATAATAATATATATATAATAATATACTATAAGCGTCTATGAAAAAAGTTACCCTTGATAATGGGTTTAGGTTATTATATGAGCAATCAAAAACAGGTTCAGAAACAGCCTCTATACAAATTTTCTGCGACTTTGGAAGTATTCATGAAAAGGACCAGTTTAGAGGCGCCGCTCATTTTATAGAACATATGTGTTTCAAAGGCACACATAAAATACCCAATTCTAGAGATATCGCACTCAATTTTGAAAAACATGGCTCTAATGTGAATGCGTTCACTGACCGACGTTACACATGTTATTTTGTGGACGTTCATAAGGACAATGTTGCGTCCAGCATTCACATATGGGCAGATATGTTGCTCAATTCGATTTTTGATAGACACGAATACGATAAAGAACACGATGTTGTAAAGGAGGAAAATCAGCGGTCTTTGAATGACTATGAAGGAATATGTTTTGAAGCGGCCGACCAGCAATTATATGCTGGCTCGCCATATGAGCACGAAGTTGACCATATCCGATATCATATCGGCAAAAATCCGCTTTCGCGCGACTCCGTCTATCAAATGTATAAACAATATTATGTTCCATCGCGACTAATACTGAGTATTTGCTGTCCCAATTCATTTGAATACGTGAAAACGGCCGTTGAAAAATCCGATTTTTCAAAACAACATCACACAACGTCGGTGTTTCCGCCGCTTGTTCTTGCTTTAACACCACAGACAAACGCCATTTATAAATTCAACACTCAAAAAAGCATCACAACCACCCATATTTGTATTGGATTCCGCACATGTTCCTCGTATAATTTAGACCGATACACACTCAAGGTGCTTAAAAACATTTTGGGGGGTAAAATGAGCAGCAGATTGTTTACAATTTTACGCGAAGACAACGGACTTACATATAGCTCATCCGTTTATACTGACTATTATGAACACAGTGGCGACTTTAAAATACATGCCGAATGTGATACTGAAAAGGTTTTCAAAAACGGTGATAAACCCGACGGTGTATTCCCGCTAATTTTAAAACTCATTCAAGATTTATTGAAAAATGGCGTAAAAGAAGAGGAGGTGCAGTTGGCCAAGTCATATATGAAAGGAAAATATGCTATGAAAAAGGAGTTTTGTAGCACACGTGCCTTCTATAATGGTGAGAGCGAAATTTATCAGATGGAAAACAAGGTTCCGTATGATAAGAAATTTGAAACATATATAGAGCCTATTTCAAAAGGCCAGGTTGATGAGACAATTCGCAAATATTTTATTCAAAATGGAATGGTTGTTTCTGTAGTTAGTAATTCTTCAATTGACCGTAAGAAACTGGTTCGCATTGGTGAGTCGTATTGGTAATGTGTGTTTATACTGCGTTTGTTATATTTTCGGGTTTTATATTTTCGGGTTTTATACCAGGCACGTCATCATCCGAATCGGGTTCCTTGTCTTTAATACCATGTTTAAACATATGTTGGTGATGTATTTGATTGAAAAGTGAACGATTGACCTGAAAAATAATATCCACCAAATCGTGTCCGGTCCCCTCATTAATTTCCTTCTTGGAATTATATTTATTATATACTTTTTTCTGTAAATCAGATTCAACACGGTTTTTTATCCATTCTGGTATATCCATATTGGTTTTCATCAAATCCAAATATTTTGATTTGTTGTTCTTAATTAGTGTAAGAGCATCGGCACGTTCCAATACAGGCAACTGGAATTCCGACACCAAAAGTGTCGCAAAATTTATCCATTCTTGTTTTATCCTTATAAATATCTCCAAATTCTCCTGTATCTGATACACCTTGATTCCTCCCGTGAAAATCGTAATTGAAAACGCCATAAATGTGAATATTGCATTAAACACGATTCCCAATTGTCTATATGCGTCTAATCCAAAACGCGCGGCACTTAACGCCCCCGATGACGTAGAGAGAAGAAGTCCCAAAATCACATTCCATCGCATAATTTTCTGATAATGTAAAATAGACATTTCGAGTGCAGCAATATTGTAAGCGGCAATATTGTTCCACTGAACCAGAGTGTCTATATTTTCCAATGTCCAGGTTTCGCCGGAGCTTTCTAATACTTGATTTTCCATTATACATTTTTGCTATTTTTTATTGGACTACTATTTTACGCCAAGAGTTTATACCATTATTATATATACGGCTGTATTTAGAAAACAATGGCGAACCAAGAACTATTTGTGTATGCCGTTTTCATATTGATGATTGTTGCGTGTGGGTATCTCTATTTTGATAGAAGTGATTTTGAACTAAAATGTGTTGTCTCCACTGTAGACGGAAATAAATACTGTGTGCGCGAAACCGCTAAAATTCAAGAATCCGCGGATTTGCTTGCTAAAATAACCCAAAAATGTCGACAGCTTGTGAAATACGTCGACAACAAATACAAAGATAAGGATAATGTGAACCGATTGGTTGCTGGTTTTAATCCCAAAAAAGTGATGGAGACTTTGCCGACCAGTGAATTAACCGCATACAGCGAGAATAAGGGCGAGAAAATTGCGTTTTGTCTTGATGAAGAAAAAGGCGGGAGTAAGACGATTGACGAACATACACTTATGTTTGTCGCCATCCACGAACTCAGCCACGTTGCTACCAAATCCGTCGGACACAAGAGCGAGTTTTGGGAGAATTTCAAGTTTTTATTGGGTGAAGCTAAGGCAGCAGGCATCCATGAACCGCGCGACTATAAGAAGGACCCCCAGAAATATTGCGGAATGACTATTAAGGACAATCCTGCATTTGATTTGTAAAAATATATAAATATAACATAATTGTTTTGTTTATGTACGACGGTGTTTTTGACGCAATTGTGTTTTCGACAGTCTGGTATGCTGCAATAAAATACCGCAATAATCGGGTTCTTAATATTATGGGGTCTTGGATGTTTGCTTACTACACATTCAAATATTTGATTGTTCTACACTGAAAAAAACGCAAATAAAAAATAAATGGTCATTAGAGGTTCCGTCCAAACAAATGCTCTATGGTTTCTACAAACATATATTTCTTTGATTCCTGAAGTATATAGTAAAACCACCAATATTGAAAACAGTGTAAATTTAAAGTCAATGTTTGCGCGATACATTGTATAAATTAGCGAACTACTGTAGAGGCTTGTTGTAACAACCAAATAATTATTCACAAATATGCGGTCATTACAAACTGCATATAAATCATCGTAATCGTTTATGCGGTCGCCCGCAATATATTGCGGGTTTATTCGTCGTTTGTATATGTATGAAATGGGACATTCCCCGTTATAAAATGTGTATGAAATCATAATGGCGAAAAAATATTTGATGTATAATAAATCATATTGTGGAGGTAAAACTAGAGGATATATTACCAATAATGGTGCATGAAAAAAATGTAACGTGCCGATAATGGACATTTGGTTATAGTGGTTATACAATATACGTTTATGTTTTTATACAAAATACAAAGGGTTTTTATTAGATTAGATATACTAATAAAATATATAATACACAAATGTCGAACAATTCAGACCTAGAAAAAACAAACAAACAATTACTCAAACAAAATCAGAAACTTAGGTCGGCAATGGCGTGTATGAAAACAGAAATTGAGAGGCTCTCTATTATTTTGAAAAACCGAACTGAAGACACCAGTTTAGCAATCAAAGTGTTGGGTTATTTTGGAAATAGCAATAGTATTCGTAAAACCGCATGGAAATACGACTGCGATGCGATTGATTTGTTTCATCAAATACCTGAATGGGATGAAACATGTGAGGGGCTGGAAAATGCCGATGATTATAATGAGTGTATGATTTCTGTATACGGGCGAAACTATTATGAACAAAAGCATAATGAATGTAGCAATGAAGATAGTGTAATTCGTAATCGAACACCAAAACCAAATGAGATTGATGCTATTTTAACCGACTATAATAGAGGCGACACTAGTTTGTATAATATCGCCGATAAACATAATTTGAAGATTGATGTTTTGTTTCGCATCTTGAAAGACCAGGGATCTATTGAGGAAGAGACCGATGCTACTGGCTACGCCGAGTTTTACACTGAATATGTGGGAGGCAATCAATTGTGGGACGGAATTGCGTCTCTCGGAATAATTGAGTAATTATGTGTACATGGAATAAACATAGAGAGTATATATAGTCTCTATGTTTATGTTTATGTTTATTTTTATTTTTCAATTATTGACGGCGTTAGGGTTTGCTTTATCCCACGTGGATGCGACGGGCTTATGTAATGTGCTTGCGCTCAGCGGCGGAGGGTCGTTTGGGGCGGTAGAAGTCGGCATTTTAGACAGAATTCAGCTCCCAAAATACGATATGATTACGGGCATTTCCGCTGGCGGTCTGAATGCGGGTTTCCTCTCATATTTCGGCAATTCAATGTCGTCTGGAGTGGAAAACTTGAAAAACGTGTATTTTGAGTTGACGAACGCAAGTGTTTATACTCACGGGACACTACAAATTCCAAGGTCGTGGTCGTTTTATGATACGACGCCTCTAAGCAAAACGATTGCGCGTGAATTGGGAAAACTTACGTATACTGGCGACCGCGTACCGACCTTGATTGGCTCGACAAATTTGAATGACGGTGTGCTTCAAATATTTCAGTTTGAGAAACAGTCGAAATCGAGACAATTGGATATTATGATGGCGACGAGCGCAATACCACTGGTGTTTCCGCCGCGAATCATTGACGGCAAGTATTATGTGGACGGCGGCGCAATTGCGAATGAAATCGTCAATGGTATAGAGGCGTATTTGGATTGCGACCAATATAATATCACTTTTATTTCGGCGTCAGAACGTCTTCAATCCGTTTTAGAAATAGCCGATCTGAATGATTATGTGCGACGCATAGCCAAGGTGATGCTTACCGATTATAATAATGAGTTGGCGGAAATTAGTGAGAATCCGTGTAAAAGTAGAGGTACTATACATTACTGTTATCCTGACGGCGCTGAATTGGCGGACTATTCGTCTCTTGATTTCTCGTTTGGTAAAGAATTATATGCGATTGGATATAATCATTTTAATTGTGAGGATTTTCCGTATTGTTAACGTATATGACGTTCAGCCTGATGCCTACTCACGCTGTCATAATGTTTATTCAAGTCGGCATCTGTATTTTTTTTGTACCTTGTATTCTATTTGATTCAACAGATTTTCGACCTGGTGATTTTCGACCTGGTGATTTTCTATTATTACCCTTAGTAGTACCAAACTGTATTGGTAAACCAAGAGCTCGTGCGTCCTGACTTGTAACGTCAGCCGTGATATGTGTTCTACTATGTTCTTGTACTCGTGGTGCTGGTGCTGGTGCTTGCGCAGGCGCAGGCGCTTTTTCGTCGTCAGAAGACGACGATTTGTATACACGTAGCATTTCTATGCCTTTATTTTCTGGGGTTTTAATAGCGGGTTTATTGATTTTTATTTTATTTTTGATATTAACTGTTTTAGACTTTCCTATTTTCTTATTAAAAATCAAATAACCAAGTCCAAAAATTCCTAATAGAACAATTATAAAATAATTTCCCTTAAAAAAATCTATAAGTTGCTTAAACATATCATTAACTTCAGCTTTAGATTCTGGTTCAGTAAATTTAGGTTTTGATTCTAATTGTGCTTGTGTTTCTTTCGCCAACCGGTTTGATACTGCTTTTGACATCAGAGCAATCATAGTGTGTTTTTGCATATCACACACTATTCTATTGGTCAATTTGTCTGGGGGTAATTGTAAAATATATGTTGTAGCAATTTTGCCCAATTTTTCATAATCATAATTGGATAAAGCCCCTGCGTCTTTTAATACGTTGAGCTGGTTAAAAACTTTAGGTATGACTTCTTTAGATTCAAGACCAAATCTATATGGAGCAAGAGCACTAGCAGATTCACTAATCATACAACCATCAGCTTTATATAAGTTGTAATATGGTTCAAAAACAGCCGCTTCTCCTGGATATATTGCTTGTAAACCAGTCCATTGTTCCTTTATAAGAATATTATCAATTTCTGTGTATATATGCTTTACATCTGACGGCGTGCCTATACCTATAATATCTATCATGTTTTTCCAAATATGCGAATCGTGTAAAAATACAGTTTTGTCTTCTTTAGTTGAAACCATATCAAAATTTTCAAAAACTTTGGGCACGGTAAAATCGATTAGTGTATTTGCCCCTACTCGTGTATTTAAATATAACAAACTGACTAGTAACAAAACAAATATCATTAGTGAACTTTTTGATCCACCTATACTACTACCTGCGCCACCACTCTTAATTGTAAGATCATTCATGTATAGATCATTCATGTATTCAACAATTTCGCTATTGTTTTTTTTACCCATATCATTAACTTCTTTTTTTAAATACTTTTTTTCTTGTTTGTTCAAAAGTGTGTAGAAGAATGTTAAAAGCTTCATTGCAACCCCTTCAATATTTATAGGGCGGAGTTTTCTTGTATATGAACTAGACCTAGGCATTGTAAAAATATATATATATAATGTATCTATATTTTTACCAGCGCATTTTCTCAGATTCCACATTCACTTGTGGGGGGGTCGGCCATTCAGCATACGAGACAGCTTTACTGGTCGGTCGTTCCAGTGCTAAAAGCATTCTAAGTGCTTGGATGCGTCGTTCCAATGGTTCCATTCGCGCCGGTAATTTACGCGTAATTTGTTTCCATCTCCATTCAAATTGGAGAGCCGCATTCCACGTTGGGAATCCAGCGACATGACACACCCGTTCCCATGTCTCGCCACGTTCTACTTGGGCGCTTGTTGCCCGCGCCCCACCTTTGATTTCCTTGTTGTGTTGTCTAAGTCGATGGTCTAAATCAACTGTCGCCCCCACATATGTTTGTTGCCCACTAACTGCATTCGCATACAATAAATATACGAAATAACTCATCTATGTGTTTTGTATAGTATATTTATATATACATAGTATAATGAACGCATATAACGTCAACATATATACTGACGACGGCACTATCAGGGAAACAATTGGGTTTAGCGAAGAAGCGTCTTCAGTCGATAAATCTTCGGTTGATAAATCTTCGGTCGATAAATCTTCGGTCGATAAATCTTCGGTCGATAAATCTTCGGTCGATAAATCTTTAAAAACCTCTAAATATCACATCCATAAAGATGATTCCATCATGCAAATCAAAAACAAAATCCTCTTATTGTATCCCAAAATTTCATACGACGAAATCTATGTATTTGCTAAAGCTCGACACCACGTCAATTTGCCTCTTGTTTACCAAAACATCGCCAAAACATCTTCTAAAATTGGCCGCAAAAATAAGAAAACATTAGAGACTGCTGGTCTGCTTGATAAAAAACAATATAAACAGCTCCTCATCAATCTAGGCAAAAATACAGGCGATTTAAGCAAAGAATATTACGACTACGGGGATTTGGTCCAGACGTGCGGCAGCTCTGCATTTGACGCCTCGATTGGTGTAGGTCTTGGAATGCATTTTTCTAAATATCACAATTTCCTGTTTTCGGCGAACCCTTTTGAATTGGTGGAGAATCACGCCCCAAATTTATTGGAAGATAAAACAAACACCATTTATTTTTTCGACAATGAATTGCTTTTTAATAATGGAAACGTAGAGGTGATTGGTGTTGTGTTTGCGGAAGATGCATTTTCTTTTGCGAAACGCCACGGCATCTCGGAAGAATACATTTCCAAGACTTATTTTCCTGGTCTCGCATCAAAGAACGTGTTTAACGCGGCGCAACTTGATAAAGCGGCCAAACCGCCCTCTATTTCTGAGCGCACTTTCGAAACGACTGATGAGTTTTACAAGATGAACCGCTTAAGTGAATTGAAATTTGACCAAAAAGGTGTGCGCAAGTTCAAATTCGCATTGAAACCCGACTATGATACACTAATTCCTCTAGACGCCATTTTCAAAAATATTCACGCTTGTGAAGCAACTCCATTTATTAAATATAATCCAGGTGTTCGACGCGACAACATTTGCCGTATTTATAGTACCGAAATCACGCGCACAGGCAAAAAAATCCCCGTTCTACCTCATAACAAAATCACACATCTAGCCAACACAATCGGCAAACACAAACAGATTTCCATCTATGAAAATACACATGAATTAATCATTGATATAGAGGACAATGGAGTTGTATATATTTCAGGTGAATTTTCACGAAGCGTCTCTATTGATGATATGGAAACAATGATTCGCTCTCCAGTCAACGACGTTTTGAACAAGATAAACGGGTATTTACAAAACAGTGGATATATGCTTCCTGTTATTGGTGGACTGCGCGACGACAATGTGGATTTTTTGACGCTTGACTATGTAGCCTCTATTTCCATCAAAAATTTAACTATGAAATTGAAAACAAAAATTGGTTGTCTTTCATCCATATTCGATATTATCGACGATAGTGTTAACAAAGGGGCTGTTATGCGGTTTAAGCGCGTTGAAAATTTCCAAGAAATGGACGCACAGTCGGCAACTATAACCGAGGTGTTTCGTTCATCAAGAAATGAAGAGGACGTTATTGCGGCATTAATGCAAAATTACAATATAACAATTGAAGAGGCGGCACTGCGAATATCCGAGTATTTGAAAAACGTAAAATATGTAGAGCGTTCACATGGAAGCAAATCTATTGAAATTGTAGAGAATCCGGGACTCACCGTGTTTTTACATTATGATACGCGTTCAAATAAAATGGTGATTCGTGTGGATAAGTTGCCGCATATTGAATATATAGAAACACTCAGCCTCTATTTCAGTGGATTAATAAAGTTATATACTGATGACGAAAGTGTAAGTGAAAAGATGAAAGACATTTGTAATAAGACGATAGAGAAGGCAAAGCCAATTGTGGCGACAGTGGTACAACACGTTGACCAGGTTGAAGAACAAAAGGCGAAACCCAAGGCTTTTAATATTTTTGATTTTGTTCCCGCGCAAAAACAACCGTCGAATGTAGAGGAAGAAGATGATACATCACCCAAACCAGGGTCGCCAAAACCGAGTTCACCAAAACTAGAACAAAGCCTCATTCTTGAAGATGATTCATCTATCGGCAGCGACGAAGAGTTTTTTGGGATCGAACAGCTTGGTGGTGGACCCAAGGCCAAGGCCAAAGCCAAGGCAAAGTCAAGCGACGAAGAAGACGCTTCTCAGAACAATAATTATTTCTTGGAACGATTACAAGAGCGCGACCCAGCATTGTTTTTGAAAAAACGAGAGGGTAAGTTTAAAGTGTATTCACGAGCATGTCAGGCAGTTCATCAAAAACAGCCAGTTGTGTTGAGTGACGAGGAAAAAGCCAAGATTGATGATGATGATAAGAAAGCTGGTGTGAAATCATATACTAAAGCCATCAAATATGGTACTAGTGAAGATGATGGTAAGAAAAACTGGTATATATGTCCTCGGTTTTGGTGTTTCAATACAAACACCAGTATGACGAAAGAACAAATTGATGCGGGTAAATGTGGAACAAATTATCACGAGTTCACGGAGGATGTTTATCACTATGAAAAAGGCAAGTATGTTGATTTTTCACCTGGGTTTTTAAATGAAGCGCATCCAAAATATTGTGTGCCGTGTTGTTTTTCACGATGGAATTCAGAACTACATAAAAAACGACGAAAACAATGTGTTCGAGAAGACAAGCATATTTTTGATAATGATAAAAGCGAAAGCGAAAGCAAGGCTGAAAGCAAAGATGATGAAAGCAAGGCTGAAGAAAGCAAAGATGAAAGCAAGGCTGAAAGCAAAGACAATGTAGAAGATTTTGTAGAAGGTTCTGTAGAAGAAGAAGAAAAAGCCAAGCCTAAAAGAAAACCGAGGGCTCCACGCAAGGTTGAAGCCAAACCAACTGAAGCCAAAAACTACGACCCTGACTATATTGAAGACGGTAATATATTACCACTCAAAAAAGGTTCCTGGGCTCTCGCGCAAAAAGCCGTCCAGCATTTTATGCAAATTGATTACAGCGAAAATGTGTTGGAAATTGGTCGAAAGGGTCACAAATCCGCCTATGTGAAAGAAAACAAACAAACCTTTTTGCGTCACGGCGTCGAACAAGATGAAAAGACATATAAGAACTCGATTCTTGGCTGTTTGGCGAATGTGTATTCGGGGGATGGAGCCAGCGTTTCCGTCGATGAATTTATTAACAAACTTGCGTCTTCAATCACAATAGACGATTTTGTTAAGTATGGAAACGGGACATACCAGAGTGTTTTCCGACCCAAAACACCGATCAGCGTGGTTGATGTGAATATTGATGCACATTTGGATTCTGACCTCTATTCATCATATAAAAAGAAGTATAAAGATGGAATTGTATTAACAAATATAAACCATCTTAATGTTTTTGTAAAAATTGTTGCTGCATATGATAACTTCATCCGATTTTTAAAAGACCCCACATCCGATATTGACCACACATACATTTGGGATGTTGTCTCTACACCAAACCTAAAAATATTTCCAAAATTTCCAAAAGGACTCAATTTAGTCATTATGGAAGTCGTCAATAACGATATTACCCACAATATTGATGTTTTGTGTCCGTCAAGCGCATATTCAAAGAATCTGTTTGATGATGAAAAATCGACTTTATTCTTGGCGAAACAAGACCGTCTATTCGAGCCAATTTATGGGTATAAATATGAGGGAAGCGATTTGAAAATAACACGCACATTTACTATGGATGAACCAGTTCTCTCTAATATTAAAAAGTTATTGGATATGATGAACAACACAATTAACGGCGTTTGTAAACCTAAGCAGTCGCTTCCAACCAAGTATGTTTTTGCGTCGCCTATTTTACTATTGCGACTAGAGGAGGAACTGAATAAGTTGAATCCTCTATACACGATTCGCGGACAGATTATGAATTTCCAGGGTAAAATTATTGCTCTCACCGTTAAAAAGCGCGACGTCGAAGAAGAAATATATGTCCCATCCCACCCATCTTCACCATTGCCCACATATCCTATTATTATGATGGACGAACCCTCGCTGTGGACTACATATCCAAATACGCGCAAAATGCTGAGGGATTTGAGCGAGGCATCAAACGGGACAATTCCATGTAAAACAAAAATGAAAATCATAGAGGATGGTTCAATAGTGGGTGTTTTGACGGAAACCAATCAGTATATCCAAGTAACACCAGAGCCGAAGACTTTGTACGATCAAGAGACAGGAATAATATCAATCGAAGAAAAGAACTATATGATGAAAAATAAATATGCACAAACAGAAAAAGAAATAACAACCTCTATGAAAGAGGACTCGGCGCGCGTAAAAGCGGTTCAAAGTGTTAATCTCGAGAATGATTTTTATTCAGTTTTTCGCTCCACATTGAAGACGCTCATTATTTCAAGCAACGTGGTGCGCAACAAAGTAATTGAAGTAATCATGGATCGAACATCAAAATATAGACATCGACTTGACATTCTAATTCGGCTTTTTAAACGAATCATGGACGGCAGTCGCGTTGAATTTTCAACAGACGACGATTTAGACAGGTATAGTAATTTTATAAAAGCCCCCTATGTATGTAGAGACGGCAAACGAGCCCCCATTTTTAACGCCGATTGTAAACTGGTAATTTCCAAACAAAATATGATAAACCCGACTGTTGATAATAGCGTGGAATATTACTACCGAGTTGCCGACGAAACATTGCGGTATGGAAAAATCCAGCAGTTTATGATATATCCCAAGCAGTTTTTAAACATTGCGGGCACCGAATATAAGATTGCCTCCGACGAATTCATCATTTTGGAGAAATTTTTGTTTGCTCGCAATTACTTTGCCGACATGAAACCGTATTTATTTGGCGAACACGTTCAACAATTACCGTTCGCTGTTGCGAACCCAGACCCTAAGATTGCTCAGGTCTATTCGAATTCGGTGTCTCTAGAGGAACAGCGCGCATTTGTAAAAACCGATTTAATGGAAAACGTAAATCGGTGTAAGAAAAAGATGGATACGATTGCTGGCGAGAAGAATTACACGAATTACTGGCAAAATTCAGTATTCAAAAAGGGCACCAAACTCATTATTTTCAAAGATGATACACCCGAGTGTAGTTTTGGTGCCCTCTATTACATCTTACAGAATTTATATAAAAGACCCGTGTCTTCTGTCGAAATACGAAAGATGGTTTGGGACGGATATGCCGAATTGTGGAAAACACCCAAATACCAGAAAATCATATTGAGTATTTTGAATAAACAAGGAAAGGGAAAAATGGTTGAATCGGGTGCAGTTTCGGACGCAATGACTAACGCAGACACTATGCCCGAAGACTATTTCATAACGGTGCTTGATATGTGGATTGTAGCACAAAAATTCAACATTCCTATTATTATGTGTTCTCCCTCTACGACCTTGAAACAAACCGGGATTGTTTTTGTTGAAAACGAAAAAGAAACAGCCATGACAAGCAGTATTAAAAATCCGCTTAGAGACCCGCATCCACATCGGCTCACCAACAGTTGGATTGTTATGGGAAGAACGCCACGTATCACGTCCGATAAATTCTACTTTATAATGGCGCCATCAAAAGAAATTACAGAAACGAAAAAGGACACTATATCAGAAATATCAATGATTTATGGGTCTTTTGCTATTGATGATTTGGGGACTACGCCAAAAGACAACAATTTGGGCCCCAAAATTAGGGACGCGTTGAATGGCGGTTCAGATTACGGTGCTCGAGCCCGACCAATTACCGAGTTTTTTGATGAAATCGCAATTGTGAAGATTCCCGTTCCAAAGAAAAAATAAATATATAATACATTCTTGTTGATTTGTATGTATTATATCGAGCTCTACATTACTGTAGATTCATTTTATCATAATAAAACTTGTATATGCGCTGCGATATGTCTTCGGAAAACCGTGTGAAAATATTGGTACTGAAATTATAATATCCAAATTCGCCATTATGCTTGTATAAATACAGATGTTTTCTGTCGAAAATTGGAAAATTAATGGTTGATAGAAGCCAATCTGTCTTGGTACCATGTGGGGGTTTAGTTACATAATTGTTTGCGACGTCCAAATAAAAATAATTGCCGTGTTCGTCTTTGAATGGATTATCAACACTATGTTTTGTGCATGGAACAAATTGAAGCAAACAAAATGTTTCAGATAAGGGAAACCTATTACAAAATAACGCCTCTAAGTTTGCTGGGTTGAATTCAAATTCCATATTCTTGTTATGATGTATATACGCAACTATTTATATTATTTTGTAATATGGTTTATGGGTCATAATCATCTTCATCTTCTGAATCATAATGTTCTTCATCTTCTTCTTCCTCTTCTTCTTCTTCCTCTTCTTCTTCTTCTTCTTGTTGTTGAACGACTGGCGGTTCATATTCAGGAAACTGATTTTCGCGCGTTTTCATCAAAATATATTGAACATCATCAATCGGTCGAAGACCAGTATTAAAAAGACTTCCATATTTAGTTTTATTATGAATAGCTACTTCAATCATTGATTGCATATTCTCATCATAGAACTTACTATTAAATAAGTCGCCAAATGAAATATGACGGTCATCAAAATCAGAATTTCCACTTTTATCAAAATATTTGTGTCCAAACATAGGATTATACATACTAAATATTTTCAGTCCATTTTCTAATTTCTCTTTTGAATCAAAACACTTAAAAGCAATCCATTTTGACCTTAAAATCAAATACGGGCGAAACACGTCGTATATTTTTTGTATTGGAAAATCTTTATGGAACCGTATTTTCATAAACGGATTACAATAATCATTTATCATTTCAAGAACGTCGATTACACGTTCTTTTGAAACAACAACGTCTTTTCTATAATGTGTCTCTATTGCACATATAGCCAAAAATCGTGAATTGTCGCGTTTGAACTTATTCAATATAAAATTAGATTTATAAAATAGTTCAAACATTAGTGG
>Ga0247723_1001394_pt1 | contig 14214 bp, 19 predicted proteins | sample MSEWelMarce5H_FC_FD_189079 | JGI IMG/M metagenome (GOLD analysis project Ga0247723, IMG submission 189079) | Subsurface sediment microbial communities from gas well in West Virginia, United States - MSEEL Well Study Marcellus 5H_FC | ecosystem: Environmental > Terrestrial > Deep subsurface >...
GAATTTATTGAGCGCATCTGCAGAGAAGAATCGTTCGGGTGTTTTGCGCATCGTTTCAAGAACAGCTTCCTTGTCGATTTTTTCACCTTTCTCTTTCGGAACAAGTTCGGCAGGAACCGCATAGTTGCAGACAAGACGCGAAGGAACACGGTATGTTCCCATGTCTTCGTTCATTTCGTTCTTCATGCGCCCACGTCGCGAATCCATCTGAATCTCTTCCCATCGCACTTCAAGATAGCGATTAAATTGGTCAGGAGACAACTCTAGTTTTACCAACGTCTTATCTTCTTCGATTCGCTTCGGAAGAAGACGTTCATCTGCACCTTTGAAATACGAAACAAGTCCCTGAATGCGACGCTGAAACATAAGTGGGTTCTTGATCTTCAATCCATCTACAAAGGTAGTCATGAATTCTTCAAAGTCTGTGGGCAAACATTCCAAATCTTGTTTGGTAATCTGATCTGCATCTGCAAGTTCAATTCCTCCAAACTCACGTGCAAATTTTCCACGCCATGTTTCGACCCAATTTGTAATACTGGAATCGTATGGAAGGTCCTTATTGTAACGGACTGCAATCCGTTCATTCTTTTCATTGTAGACGCTTTCAAAGTTAGGAGGATTGCGAGACAACAAGATCATCTTTTTCACAGAATTGTATTCAATTGTATCGACATCGGTCATCGTGCGAAAGAATGCAGTCATCAGTCCTTCGTCCCATGAAATAACCTGTTTGGTAGGAATGGATACACGTTCAATGGGTCCACGGATAAGATTCATAAGATATGCAATTTCATTAGGACGATTCAAAACAGGTGTACCGGAAAGACAGACAATTTTTGCATTTTTTGCTTGGTAAATCATGTCGTAAATCTTCGTCTTCAATACACTTTCCCCAACAACTGTACTAATAAAATTGTGAGACTCGTCAACAATGACAACAGAATCATCGAACATATGAGGTTTGTCAGGAGGGAAAATAGTATCAACATTTGTTTTGCTGATACCGTTGTACGCAATGAATGTGAATCGTTGAGAAATGATGTCATCGATCTGAGCAGAGATTCCCTTCTGAACATCGGCAGGAAGTTCACGCCAATTTGACTGTCTACCAGGAACCGTAATAAAGAATCGCATTTTGGAATCCAGAAACCCGTCTGAAATACCCATACCCTTTGCTTCCGCCCGATCTTGGTCGGATTTCAAAACACGTACTTCCCAGTGCTGGTCAAATTGGTAGATAGGATTGCCACATTTGCGAAGTTCACCTTGAAAATTGACGAGGAGAGATGCCGGTGCCATAACGTATACGTGTTTCGTAGTTAAGAGCGATTCCGCGACCGCAATTGCCGCACATGTCTTTCCAGATCCCAATCCGTGATAAATAAGAAGTCCACGATACGGCGTCTCTGCAAGAAGGTATTCGCGAACCAGTTTCTGGTGTGGATAGAGTTCACGAGAGGATAGATCTTTCTGGCACAAGTCGACATCTTTTTCTTCAGTATCCAGGGGGTCTATGCCTAGATCTCGGTATTTCTTGAAGATGCGAACAATTGAATCTGCAAACGTCTTCCTGTTCGGAAGAACATAGTTGTTCATCTTCACTTATTTTTGGGAAGGAATTGATAATAGGGAAGATGATTGCGGACTCTCCGAAAACATATATGGTTACTGTATATCTCTTTCTTGTCGCCTTCTTTCTATATTTGAAACCAACTATTGCCTTCACACAGGATGGTCGGATACGACCGTTCGGAACTCGCAACAAGGAGAACACTGTCTTTCCTGTGTGGTGGTGGATGTTTATCTTTGCGGTGATTTCATATGCTGCAGTGGTGTACAAGGTCAACTATTCCTTGTAAGTATAGAAAAATGTGTCGGGGTCGTAGACTGCATGTTTGTCCATGAAAGAGCGAATCTGGTCTTCGTCTTTAAATGAATACGATTTCATAAGTTCAAAGTTGGTTTCAAGAACATCGCCTTCCTTGACGATGATATCCTTCTGCGGACGAGTTGTCAGAGGATGTAGAATCAGTTCGGGAATGGACTCAATGCCAAGAGCATCTTTCGCAAGGTGGAAGTATTTCTTCTTGCTTTGTTTCATTGTTTTCATGCCCGTTTGAAGACGTGTCAAATCTCCAGGAGCAACACTTATCATTCCGACAACATCGGGATGGTTCTTTATCATAAAACTCCCCATACACGGGTCATAATTTTTTAATGGTTTCGGAAGACAACCTTTGGACAACCACGCACATCTCCCAATAAAGTTCCGGCGTGTATTCTTTGATATACGGGTCTGTTTCGCAGGAAGCAAAAGGCGTAGAACTTTGACGTCTTTTTTCAGAATGTACACACGAATTTTGTCAAATCCAGTGGCCCAAACGTTCAACATAACCTTGCCTGCAAAAGGATTGGGGAAAAAGAAGACGTTGTAATTCGGCGTAATGCATCGTGTTCCATCGGAAAGCGGAACACCTCGTACATCATCAGAAGGGTGGTTCACAAGTCGGAACAAAAGGGTTCCTTTTGGAATGGTTTGTACAAGAAGTTTACTTCGTCTATATTTGATTTCCTCCATTGTTTAGGACGTAGGTTTCTTCTCGTTATCCTCTTTTGCCTTCTCTTTCTCGGCAAGTTCCTTCATAAGGTCTGCTTTCATCTTCGCCATTTCATCTACAGACGGTTTGCATACCTCAACCTCTGTAGAATGATACATGCGAGTAATACCAACCCATGACATCAACATCATGAGATATCCAATTCCCATTGTTTCTGCTTTTTCAGGTGCCGTTCCAAACATCATCATGACCCGTGCGAACGGAAGACGGACAGCAGAATAGGAACTCGCGATCCAATGAACGCCTGTCACAAGTCCACTAAAAAAGAAACCTTCTTGCATCGAAATTGTATATGCACGTTTGCTACACTGAAGTGTACTCATAACAATTGAAAGTACAAATCCAACACCGAACATTGCGGCAAACACAAGAACTGTGGCGTTCATTCTTGATGTGTAGCAACATTGTCTTGTAGGTCAAATGTATGTAGAGACCTTTCGAATGAGTCTAGAAGTTCAATGCGTTCTTTGTAGTGAGGGCGAATAAGAAGTCTACAATCAGACAGAGACATCCATTGTACTCTTGAAATTTCTTGTTTCTGTGTTTCCGTGAGTGGGTTATAGAGGTCTACCGAACCTCGGAGAAATGCAAGGAAGTATACATGTCTGTACTCTACGTTGTTTGTACCCTTGAACGTTTCCTGAAACATGAGATTTTTACAGAGAACATATGCATCGCGGGGAATGTTAGTTTCTTCTGTGAACTCTCGAACTGCACATGCAATGTTGTTTTCTCGACTGTTGCGACGACCTTTCGGGAATCCCCATTCAGGTTCAACAAAGAGAGACTCTGCATTCTGAAGTAGATGACTTGTGTGCAGGGATTCAAACTTGATCTTTGACTCTGTATATGCCTTTGAATGATAATCATTACCTACCCCCCATAGATCTGTCCACAGAGCATCAAATGATTTGGTCTTGAGACTGTGAAGTTCCGGAATCGTCATATTGGATAAGAGTGTCTGAACAAACTCTGTATTTGTGGGATCATATCTTCCTTGCAGAAACTCACAAAATGCAAGACTGTCTTTCCTGCGAATCATAAGTACAAACACTTTGTTTGGATCGACTGGGATTGATGGTTCTCGAATGAGAATAACGCCATACGATGTGATTGGATCTTTACATTCTCGAAATCCATGACCTTTCATTCCACAGTTGTTGCAAAACATTTTGTCCTTGAAATTCCTTTATGTAGTGCTTTGTCCGTTTTTTCCTTCGGGTTTCCATACAAATGGGAGGAAGTTCATCCAAACTAGAAGTTCCTGAACTTCCTGCTGCACCAACACAGGAAGAAATCTTTAGTCATTCTACTGTGAGTGCAGACTATGCACAGAAAATTGCAGACCAGGCATCAGAAGCACAGGCAAAGGCAACGGAGTTCGCACAACAAGCAGCAGCGGAGCTTGAAAGTGCTACATTTTGGTTTCGTGCAAAACTTGGTGGCGGTATCTTCATAATCCTTGCATTTGCAGCAGTTCTTGTTTGGTATTTTGTATGGGGGCCTTTTAAAAAACAACCCGATCCTCTTCCTACATTGAATATCACTACTGCAACCTATGCAGGAAATGACGTAAAAGCAAAAGTAATATCAAAAATTACATCGGGAAATACTCTTACATTGACCCCTCCTCTGTCAACGGAAATTGGCGGCGTCACAGGATGTACGGGAAGTGTGTGTTCAAATATCTTCACCATCAATTACACGTTTTCAGATGATAACACGCCATTTTCAGAGACATTCTCGGAAACTGATACCGTAAGTATCTCTCCTTCTAATCGCACTGGAGGAGGTAAGACTCCCAAAGGATATCAGGCACTTCCTCCCGCACAGGGAACCTCTGTGTGGAGTCGCATTCAGTCCTATTTCACTGGATCGGGTGATTCTGGAGACCATCTTCCGAATGCAAAAGTTGCAACTACGGCGGCGACTATTCCCTCGTCATCTGCACCTATTTCTGCAAAGAATGGTGGTGCGTATGGATACCAATGGTGGATGTACATTGACAACTGGGATCACAACTACGGCAAAGAGAAATCTGTTCTCATTCGTGCAGACCCAAGCAATACGAACATTGTGAACCCTTCCGTAACTCTCCATCCCACAGAGAACAATCTTGATGTTTCTGTTTCTGTCTATGAAGGTGGTAATTCGAGCACCGGGGATACGTTCACGTGTTCTGTTCGCGATGTCCCGTTGCAATCGTGGTTTGCGGTGTCTGTGACCTTGTTTGATCGTAACTTGGATGTCTATCTCAATGGAAAACTTGTCAAATCATGTGTTCTTCCGGGTGTCCCTAAAACGGTAAGTGGAGATATTCAGTTGAATTCTGGGAACGGGTTCGCAGGATATATGTCCAATTTGTACACGTATTCTCGTATGTTGACGCCTTCTGATGCACAGGCATTTTATGCAGCAGGAACGCCGTCCTCTGCGTTGAACAATACATCTCCCACATTGACGTCTGCATTGAGTGGAAATTATTCATTGAAATTTGGAATTGAAAATGCATCTGGAAAGGTTGTAGATTCGTATACCTTTTAACAGTACTTGGAAAGTGGAAAGTAAAAAGGAGCAGATGGATTTGGACATGTAACCGATTCTCCGTTCTTTTGGAAGACCAGACGTCCGTTAGAATACAAAAAGAGTTCTGGAAGATGCATATAAGATTCAATGTTTCGTTTCGTGTGTGCGTAGATATCACGGACAACACGTTCAGGAATTGGTTGTTCACTGCGAGATGCAACACGAGACAGCGCTGTTTCCAGAGGAACATACATAACACCCATCGTGATACGATACCCTTTGCGTAGAAGGTCGTCGATAATAGAAACATATGTTCGTCGAATACGGCATGTTGCATCTACAAAGACAGAATACCCATCATTTGTGGCACGAACAATTAGTTCGGGAATTGCATCTCGACGAATAGAAGGAAATACCTTTCCAAGTTCATCAATGTTCAAATACACATACGATGTATGCATTTCGGCATCTTCCAAAAATTTGGATGCATACGTTGTTTTTCCAGTTCCAGATGCACCGCAAAGAAAAAGAACACGTTTATGCTTTGTGGGTTTCCGAACGCTTTTTACGACGTATGAATATACCTCGTCCATTACGAAGAGTTCAGAAATTTAGGCCACGGACGTTTTTTATACGAGACGATTCCGCGCTCTCTGTGTTTGGATTCTTGATAAAACGTCCGGTATGCATGAATTGGATTGTCCTCTTTGTACATGTCTGGCATTGCCAGAGCAAATGGAGTAAGACCTAGATCCGAAAGAGGAGGTGGATTCTGCGACAACCATTCGATGTGTTTCTGTGTTTTATGAAATTTGCCATATCGAAAGGTGTACTCTTTGCACAACCAATGCCCAAGAGTACACGTCCACATATAGTTCTGAATGCTTTGGCGAACCCAAATTGCACATGGATGATTTTTATGAGAAAGTTTGTATGCACTTTCTGGGATTTGAGACGGGTTCGTAACCCAAATCGCAGAATACAAGAGTTGTGCAGTTTCGAGAATCATTTTGACTACATGTTTGTCACAATGATATTGAGCACTCACGCGAGGACTCCAATGCAGAACAAATATGTTCATGGCGTTAAATGTAGTTTTGTATACAGAATATCGTCCGTTTTATACAAATGGACAACATTGTCACATCTTTGGTAACACTTGCGATCGTGGGTGCTGTAATCTATTTGATCATCAAGCATTACGATGTTTCAGATACATCAACCAACCCCCTAAAAACGTCGCCGATTACAACGATTCAGGATGGACGAAAGGAATCTACATATTCAAACAGTCTTCCAAAATCATTTAACCAAGAAGGCGGGTTGTCATTCTCCTATGCAGGATGGTTGCGTGTCGATGATTTTACATATCGGTATGGGGTTCAGAAGGTTATCTTCTCAAAGGGCCAAGACGATGGAACACATGCCTGCCCTGCACTCCTCATAGACGCAAACACCAATGCATTGTTGGTCAAAGTCGATACATATGGTCAGGAAGAAATCATATCTGTTCAGAACATCCCTGCAAAGAAGTGGGTTCACTTTGCTATCGTCATTGACCAAGATTCTGTAGATATCTACATCAATGGGACACTTGCGTCTTACCGCTCGTTGACCCAACTTCCTCGTCAGAATGATAGTTCACTCTACATATCTCCGAAGGGCGGGTTTGATGGAAAGATAGGTCTTCTTGAATATTACAACTATGCATTGAAACCTACAGATGTGTCTGGACTTGTAAAGACTGCTCCTGAACCCGATCCGTCCGATAAGGGAATTGGACCTACGCCTCCCTATTTTGATGCATCGTGGTGGGTCGGACGTGGTCACGAATGAATTTGAGAATGGAGCGCTGCTTGCAATGTAGTTGCTTGAGTTGTTGCTGCCTTTGCTTGTGCCTCTTGCTTGTCCATCTTCTGCAAGATTGACTTGTATTCGTCCTCCAGTGTTTCTACGCGTTTTTCAATTGGCGTTTCTCGTTTGACAACATTTGTGAGATGTTCTCGTTTTTGATATAGATATCCCAATGTAGCAAGAAGTGTGAACAAAAGAATGATATAGAGCATCTTTATAAGATGAAAGCATTTCGTTCTACCACACACGTCGATTATTCAGAACATGTCAAGGTAAATTCACGGGACATTGGAAATTACCGCACTGCATTTGAGTATTTAATCACGGGAAATCTCCCTCCGAAGATGAGAATTGGTGAAATGTACGGCGATGCAATGCGATTCTCTGTATTGCGTGCATACGCAGGTGGGTTATCGTGCCCAAGTGGGAATCCATTCGGCACCGACAATGCGACATTGGATTTGATTTGTCCCGGATGTCTTGCACAGTCAAAAGTATCCTTTATAACGTTGAATGGAGGTGATCATATGTCATCTGGGTTTCCTATTTTGTCGGGAGGAGATGCGACAACAGAGTCTACAAATTTCTATGTTGCAAAGATAACAGAATGAGCATAACATATGTAAAATTTATTCTTCGTCAAGCTACGACAGGAGAATGGAACTCGTACAATCCTACATTAGCATCGGGTGAACCAGGGTATGATACAACTACCGGTATTTTGAAGATCGGAGACAATGTAACCCCTTGGAATTCCTTGCCATCTTTGCAGACTGCTGGTGCAGTAGGGGCAACTGGCAGTCAAGGACCCACGGGACCGGCAGGAATAACAGGACCTACTGGCCCGACAGGAACAAGTGGTGCCGCAGGTTCTCAAGGGGCAACTGGATATACTGGACCTGCTGGGAGTTCTTATCCTGTATCTGGAGCGACATCTGCACCTCTCACTACAAACTTATCCACACCGAGTTCATCTGTGACTGAAACTATATCTCTCCCTGCATCAGGAACATATCACATCGTGGGGTCATTTACTATCGATCTGTTGTCTACTGGAGCATCGTCTCAATTCCAAATGTTGATAGGAAGTGCATACTCGAACGCATTTTCAACAGCAAACTATACAGCAGTAGACTTTTCGGTACCTTTTTCAATCTTTGTAACAGGTAGTTCATTTTCTGTTATTCTTTCATTATCTGGCGCAACATCTATTGATTCAAATCAATTTATATCCTACCAATACCATCGTCTGTATTAAAGACCCTTCTTCAGTGAGAAGTTTCTATTCTATTCAACAAATGAGTTCTCAATCGTATAATGCAACCGAGTATTCTGGGTTCACTATGTCGACAGATCCCACTGGCATCGCGCCAAAGTTTCCTCTGCGTGATGCTGCGGACTATACTCGTCTTTTGAAAGAGCGGAATGTTCGTACAGTTTTGAAAGACACCACAAACTTTACGGGTCCTCGGTACCCGTTATTCGCTCAACTCAATTCCACTCGTCTCATCTACAACTTCGGGCGTATTCGGTGTGGAACTTGCAGTGGGGGACCATTTCTCCGGACGGCGGTTGGAGAGTCTCCATGAGCGATATTCGATAATGCTCCAAATTCCCAACATTGTCACTGCTGCAATGACTGTTTCGATCATCTCTAATTGTACATAGAGCGCCAAGATTCTGGTTCCTTTGCTGACGCATCATGGAGAAGTGTCTTGCAAATGTCGGGTGTCAGAATCATTGGAAATTCTGTAGATACGTAAAACTTGTAGTCCCGCATATCAGCAATGCGCAACATATTCAAACGTGTAACGATCGTTTCTGCTGCACGAATGAGAGACCGAACTCCTTTTTCATCCGCAGAATATTCGCGAATCAGGTATTCCATTGTCGAATCCGGCAATGCAATATCGTCGGACGTAAATTTAAGGCGTTCAATAAGTCGTGGCCATACATAGTCCTCTAGAATGTGTTTCTTGTCTTTTTCAGAGTATCCGGCGCAATGAACAATCTGCATACGATCTCGCAGAATAGGATGAACAGCATGGATGTCGTTGAATGAAAAGACAAACAGACACTGGGAAAGATCAATATCTACGCCAGCAAAGTATCGATCGTGAAATTGAGTGTTTTGGGATCGATCCGTCATATGAATCAACATACTGGCAATTTCTTCACCGTGAGGTGTGGTACTGATTTTGTCAAGTTCATCAAAATACATGACAGGATTCATGCACTTTGCATGCATCAGTGAATCTACAATACGCCCCCACATCGATCCTTCATACGTGTATGAGTGACCCGTAAAGTTTGCGATATCGGATGCACCGCCCAGAGAAAAGAACTCAAATGGGCGCTGAAGTGCTTCGGCAATTCCTGATCGTGCAAGAGATGTCTTTCCTACACCTGCACCGCCATGAAGACCAATGACATTGCCTACAGACCCCGGGTTTGTAATCCATTGTGCAAGGACCTGAAGAATGTGTGTTTTTGCGGGGATGAGTCCGTAGACTGCAGCATCAAGAGAGTCTCTTGCATTTCGCATAAATGCAGAGCATTTCTCCCGTCCATCTGCAAGCGTAACTGGAACAGGAATTATGTTTCCAAACGGAATGCGCAGAAATCCATCAACCCAGTTTCGAATTTTGTATGATTCTCCGCCTTCTTCTTCGAGGATTGCAATCTTTTTAAGTACATTTGCTTTTACGAAATCAGAAACAGGAAGTTTCATAACTTGAAACCGAAGCGGGACTTCCGTATCTGTAGACATAAAATTGGAGATGTTTTGCATGTAGACATTGAACTGACGCTGTTGTTCAGGTGTCAACGAACGAAAATAGGCATTTTCTTTTGTATTCAGTTTCATTGCAGGTTTTTCAGCTTTCTGACGTGTTGACCGTCTAGGAGGAGGTTTCTCGGATTCCGCTTCGCTTTCCTCTTCCTCTTCTTCGTAATTTGGCAGGTATTCTTGAAGAAGTTCAGCAAGAAACTCTTCGTATTCTTCTTCCTCTTTTTCAGTTGCCGTAGCGCTTGTCCCCACATGGATTTCTACATTTCCCTCTACATTTACGTGAACAGTGGGGACTGGTGTAGATTCTTCGGTGTTTGTTGGAGGCGGCGGCGGTGGAGGTTCAGGAAGTGTCGTGTCCCTTACCCACACTACGTCGCTCGAGTTCTTTCGCTTCCGCTTTGAGCTTCGGGTTACGTCATCATCCGGTGCAGACGTGTTACGTTTTGGCATCTCTTGATGTCAAACTACAAAAAAACAATTTTACCAATGGGTAAGATGGCCGCCTCTATTCGCAGACTTGCGAATGACGCGCAGGTTCTGATTGACCAAGAAAATGCAAATGATCCGTTTGTCAAGAGAATGATGAATCTGGTAAAATCATTTTTAAAGGCCCGAAGAGTTTTGTGTTATGGAGGAACTGCTTTAAACAATCTTCTTCCTGTCGAAGATCAATTTTATGATCCCAAACAAGATATACCGGATTATGACTTTTTCTCAGAAACGCCCCAAGAAGATGCGATGAAATTAGCAGACATTCTTCACAAAGAAGGCGTTCATGCAGTAGAAGTAAAACCCGGATTACATTTGGGAACATTCAAAGTATTCGCTGCCTACATCGGGGTTGCAGACATTACACATTTGGAATCAGAAGTCTTTGAGCGTCTGTGGAAAGAACGAATCGAAAAAGAAGACATTTCGTATGCCCCTCCGAATTATTTGCGCATGTCTTTGTATCTTGAACTGTCTCGCCCTCGAGGAGATGTAAGTCGTTGGAACAAGATATATTCTCGCCTTTCTGCGTTTAACAAACATTATCCCATAACATGTCCTGCGCCTCCTCCGGTTCTAAAAAACATCGACGAAGATATTCGAAATGACATCGAGGAGTACATGAAAGACCAACACATTGTTTTGCTTGGAACAAATGCGATTTCGGATACATGGTCATTGCCGATCGATGGTCTATGTATACCTGAGCATGTACATCGAGTCGTATCCCATCTTGCTCGAATGATAGGTGGGAAAGTCAGTGCATATACGGAATATTTAGACCTTCTTCCGCCTCACTACGACGTTCGAAAGGGAAAGACACTTGTATTTCGTATATTTGAAACAACTGCATGCCATAGTTACCACGAAACAAAAACAGGTCTATACGTTGCATCTATTCCTACATTGCTTCAGTTTTCTCTTGCAATGATGTATTCGGATTCTCATTTTCTAGAAGCATCGTCTCGTCAACGCCTGTCCTGTACTGCACAGATGTTGATAGATATGGCGAATGGAGATAAAAAACGTAGGTTTCGTGTTTTGACACCTATTACTTGCATTGGAACGCAACAATCTGCAGTTGATATGCGAGAAGAGAAGGCAGAACTATATGCATCACTGAAGAAAAAACGTTCAACTCCTGAATTTTTAGAGTATTTCTTTTCGTATCGTCCGGATGAAACTAATCCGACTCAGAAGAGGATTCTGAAGAAGAATCTTCCATCTGCGTAGTTGTTTGCTCGAGAGCATCTTTCATTTCTGACATATCAATATCTTCTTCTTCAAAGTCGCCTGAATTTTCATCGCAACAGGTTTCGCAGACGAGGAATTTGCAGAATGCAGTTTCCACCACAATCCAATTTGCTGATTCGGGTGGAATTGCACATCTACACATGTAACATGTCATTTTCTTTTCACTTTCTCCGTCGTCCATTCTGTTTCTTTGTATGTTTCTTCCGTTTTGTGATTTTCTTCCGTTTTGTACCCCCTTGTCTAGGGTGTGCATCAAGACGGCGCACAGATGCTTCCAGTGCACGCCATGCACTCAAGCGTTGAGGAGGAGGTCTGCTACCCAACGATACCGGCGGAACGTAAGATTGCATTTGAACAGGAAACCCTTCTGCGACAGGAGGGAGTCTGTCTGCTTTTGGAGGCGAACCTGGCAAGGGTTTTACGCGAGAACCTGTCTTCACCTGTTCTTTTTTAGGAGTCGGTGGCGAAGTTGAAACAGGTCCACTTTGACCCATCGGAATATCGTCCTCTTCCATTTATAATGAAAAAAGGTTTGCTTTAGAGTTCGTGTGCCATCTTCCATGCCATTAGATAATCTTCCTCTCCTTCTTCTGCAATAGGATCTAACCATGCATCCCATTCTTCGCGAGGAATCTTATGTTCCTCGAGAATGGCGCGTGCTCGGTTGAGTTTCTTGTACAGATTTAGAGTAGAATCTTTCGCGATGGATGCAAGTGCATCACCGAGAATCTCTGCTGCAGACCGTTGTTCTCCAATACCCTCCACATAACCTGCGAGGATATTGCATAATCTACTAAGTGCGCCTTGAGCGCACATTCCCACACCATCATCGAGTTCCGTTGCAATAATCTTGCAAATGTCTTCTCTGTGTGGAGATTTTTTGGTAAAGTCCCAGACTGCATTGACAACCTGAAAGTAGATGCCAGGACCCATGTCATAAATAGTGACATCGGTACTCCAGTATCGAATTGTGAAATCGCAAATTGCACGAACTGTAAGTGGACATTCCACAATCAGTTCGGCGCATGCTTTCTTTGATGGATTCACGATGACTAGGGGATTGAGTTTCAACAGAATCTCAATCGCTTTTAGAGTGTTTTTTACCACAACTTGTGTGTGAACATTCTGTTTGTCATGTGCAATCTGTTCAAGATCACCTTGTGGTAACACAATATGATGTTGAATTGCTTCTTGCATCCAATCTTGACGTGCGTTTATACACTGGCGACACCGTAGTTCGCCATCTTCTGCGTTTCGATCACATGGGTGTCCCATAGTTCCGATACATCTTTCTCCTTGCATATATGTTGCGTGCCTGACTCGACATCCTGTCTCGCCTGGTACTGCATTATGTCTGCACCGTTCGCCACGGGCAGTAATCCCGTTGCACCTAGGCATACCAATTTGTACCCATAAAATACCTATTCTTCAATAAATCCATTTTCAAAAGTAAGTGTACACATCACCCCAAGAAATTCAAATCGAATGGGTTCAAATACTGCATAATGATCCTCTTCTGTGTCACAGATATATTCAACAATCCCACTTGCATGTCTGTGATTATAAAAAATATGCAAAGATCGAATGCGTGCAAGATTCTCTCGCATATGATCATCTATAATATCAATCAAGCGATCCACATCGCTCAAAAATGCAATGTAAACATCACCTTCTAGATAAAATCGAATTCGCGCCATTGTTCTTACTTCCTTTCACCATGTAAAAATGGGTTTATTTACACACCGTAGTAGTGGAGCGTTGCCGGTGACCAAGTCTGCCGAAGTGCATCCATAAACGAGATTTCGTTGTTCCGGATACGGTTCTTCATATCTTCGAGGTTTGCCTCATTCTTATACCAATCTCCGTTGAGACGAATCTTGTTATTAATGCGGTTGAAGAGCGCGAGTCCGCCATCGTTGTCAGGATCATAGAATGCATACTCGACCATAACAACAACATCGTAGATCTGCTGATCATCGATGTTGTCGCCGAACTGCTGAAAATACGCGTTGAGCTCAGGACGAGTAACGCGAAGGTTCTGCGGGATGTACGTGTGTTCCATCATTTTTTTGCTAGTTTACTCTTCTTTCTGTTGTCAATGAAAAGATCCATTTTTACTCAATTTCTAATCCTACCAAATCGTATCCTCGAATTTGGAAATGATGCATATCTTTTACGTGTGGAAGATCGACAAGTCTGTCAAAATTGTAATTTCGAGGAAGTTTGAGAAACACATACGAAGGTCTCCATTTCTTTTTTAGAACAGACGCCAACCATACATCTACACGATGAGTTCCTAGATACAAGTCCAACTCTGCATGTTCCTTGTATGACGGACCTCCCCATGGAGGGTCTACGTACAGAACATCGGTTTGCCATTTGAATACTTTCGTAGAATCGCCATGATGGAGGTCCACATTTTTGAGTTTGTAGACCCGAACATTGTTCTCCAGCGCATCATAGTTCTCGGGGTCCAATTCGATCGCATCAACGTGTTTGAAATGCATTCCGAAAAGAATCGTATCTCCTCCTACATTTCCTGTCACATCTGTAATTGTCTTTTTCTTTGTAGACCCCAAAACTCGAGTCATTGCATTTAAAATCCTCTGTCCATCTGCACGTTTTGTGATGCTGTACAGTCCTTCTTCTGTAATTTTCAATGCAGAATAATCCACGCCATGT
>Ga0247723_1001395_pt1 | contig 14210 bp, 15 predicted proteins | sample MSEWelMarce5H_FC_FD_189079 | JGI IMG/M metagenome (GOLD analysis project Ga0247723, IMG submission 189079) | Subsurface sediment microbial communities from gas well in West Virginia, United States - MSEEL Well Study Marcellus 5H_FC | ecosystem: Environmental > Terrestrial > Deep subsurface >...
TTTCATTCCAGAGTTGTGTATAATCAAGACCCGTAGGCTTAAAGTTGACAACATAAGAATCCCAAGTTTCTGTTGGAGTGTATTTTGAAGCTGTTTCGATAGATGGAGGCCGTGGTTCGAGGATTGAAGTTTGTTGAGCTATGGGTGAACAGAGGACGGGAAACCTGAAAAAATGCATCATTGCGAAAAACACGTGATCTAAACCGAAACGCGCGTCGACGTTCCGCGTGACAAACCGAGCAAAATCCCTGGAGGCCCAAAAAACCTCACATCCCCCATTATTTTGGAGCTGGCGAAGCTTGCCGTCTGGTAAAATTTCAAAGTTCACTCCAACTGACAGATTTACAAATGGAATTCCGTCCGGCAGGTCCATCTTCGTTTTCCAATCCTTTATGAAGACGGCATCGTCGTCGCAGAACATTGCTGACGAGATCGTGGGGTCTTCCGCCAGGTCCTTGAAAGCCTCGAGATTCTTGATCAGTCCCGAGATTGCCGGAGGGCTCGTGTACTCGCCAAGGCGCACGTGAAGCCATTGAACAAACGGATGATCGACCGGGTAGCATGTGACCCATTTGACGTCAGTGAAGCCACGATCCTTGAGGTGCTTCTCGGCCAGTGGCCGACGTTGAGGGCACGCCAATGGGCAATGTTTCACGTACAGCCTCATTTCTATTTTTAAAGAAGTGGTCACCTTTTATATGTATGAGAGTCGCCATTATCGGAACGGGCAACATTGGCACGGATTTACTGGTAAAATTGCTCAGGGTCAGTTTCGTGCATGTTATTGCGTTTGTCGGTCGCCGGCCACCTACGAAACCAATTCCAGGGGGGGTCAATTATTCCCCAAAGGGTATTGATTTTTTCATCGAGAATCCCAACGTCTGTGATATTGTGTTTGAATGCACAGACGCGTATTCGGCGCGTGAAAACGCCAAGGTGTTTTTTAACCAGGGAATTATCGTGATTGATATGACACCTTCAAAAGTTGGACAAATGTGCGTCCCTAACGTGAACTGTGGATGTCTAACGGACGTCAAGAATGTGAACATGGTGACGTGTGGTGGTCAGGTTTCAATACCCTTGTTGAAATATATAACGTCGAGGTGCGTCGTGTCCTACGCGGAGGTTGTTACGCAGATTTCTTCCGAAAGCGCGGGCCTCGCCACTCGGATAAACATCGACAAGTACATCGAGACGACCGAAAAAGCCATATTGAGTCTCACTCCTGTTCAAAAGTGCAAGGTTATTTTGAATGTAAATCCACACCCAGAGACGGTTATGCAAACCACTATCCTTATGAGGGCCAGTCAAGGAGATTTCTCCAACTTTTCAGACTTTGTGGAACAGATGCGAGCGTACGTCCCAAAGTACGAAGTTGCGCGACTCCCGACGTTCGTAGATGGGATACTCGTTGTTTCCGTGAAAGTCATAGGGTCCGGTGATTATCTTTCAGTCTATGCAGGGAACCTGGACATCATCAACTGTGCGGCGATCGAGATCATGAAGAAAGTTCGGGACCTCAAAAGCGCCCCGCCCCCCGTCCCTAATTCTTATGAAAGTTGTCTCGATATTTAAGGACTTGGTGTATTCTCTACCTAATGAAGGCGAGTGATGTCATTGCCAACTTCCTGGTGGACAGGGAAATTAACACCGTCTTTGGAATTATAGGCTCTGCAAATTCTCATATATATGACTCATTTGCAAAGGCTGGAATTCGCATTTTAAATGTTCACAACGAACAGGCGGCTGTTCTTGCTGCCGGGGCGCACTATCGTGCATCTGGCCGGATGGCTGTCGCACTTGTAACGGCCGGTGGTGGTGTGACAAACTCCGTCACTGGGGTGGTGAGTCTTTGGGCCGATTCAACACCCACTATAATTCTGTCCGGACAGGAATCGACCATCTATCTACGCGATCATGTGCATAGACGGATGTATGGAACCCAGGGGTTGGACTTTGTGAAGATGGTCGAGCACGTCACGAAGAGCGCCATTACAATTTTCGATCAAAATTCACTTCAGGACGAGCTCGAGAAGGCTTATGCGGTCGCAAATGACGGCCGAAAGGGTCCCGTCCTCATCGACTTGCCCTTTGATATTCAGACAAAGAGCATTTCACAGAGACCATGGAACCCCTATGTTCAGTCGATCGTCTCACCGACTGATGATGATATTCAGCAAGTTATTGAATTATTGAAAAATGCCGAACGGCCAGTGATTCTCGGTGGTCATGGCATCAAACTTTCTGGGTCGAATCGGCTTTTTAAAAGCATCCTGAACTACACCAAGGTTCCTGTTCTTTTGACGTGGTCGGCAATTGATACTCTTGGACACGAACACCCTCTTTTCTGCGGGAGTCCTGGAATTTATGGGCAGCGCGCTGCCAACTTCATATTTCAAAAAAGCGACCTCATTATTTCGATAGGGAGTCGACTGACGCTTCCTCAAACTGGCTATGACATTGGTGAGCTGGCCCGCGCCGCAAAGATTGTAATGGTCGACATCGACGAGACGGAGTTCAAGGATTTCGCGAGCGTGAAAATTCACGCCGACTGTGGGGCTTTTCTGCAGAAGCTGTCCACCTTTGATTACGAACGGCCCGAATGGCTTGCCGAGTGCATGGAGTTGCGGAAGAAATGGCCCCTTGTTGAGGCGGCCCACGCCGACATGGAGTTTCCCAATTCTTATCGAGTTGTCGACCGCATATCCAACTTTCTGACACCTGACCACATTGTCGTGACGGACATGGGAACGGCTCTCCTCTCGGGTCATCAGGCAATCCGTCTCAAGGAGGGGACGAAGATGTTCAGTTCGTACGGGCTTGGCGAAATGGGTTATGGGCTTCCGGCGGCTTTTGGAGCCGCGATCGCGTCGCCCGGTCGTGAAGTCCTCTGCCTCAACTGTGATGGCGGGATGATGATGAACCTTCAGGAACTCCAGACTATTATACAGCACGGGTTGCGTGTAAAGATTATCATATTCAATAATGACGGATATTTGATGATAAAACACACACAGAAAATGCTTTTTGAAAGCCTGACGGCCGTGAACAAGGATACGGGAATCGTTCTCCCGGACTATATGAAGGTCGCTGATGCATTTGGATATGCCAAGTACTGTATCAAAACCTGGGAGGAGTTCGACCTCGATTTCCCAAGTTTCATGAGTTGGGACGGTCCAGCTATATGTGAAATTTACATGTCGCCAACACAGGACTTTATACCGAAGGTGAAGGGTGTTCTTCAGAAGGAAGGGAGTATCTTTGCCCCTCCTATTGAGGAAATGAGTCCTATTTTACCGTTGAATGTTATTGAAGCTACTATGGGAAATATCATATCGAAAAAGTCATTTATGATTTCTCGGCCAACTGCAGAGAAATAACTTGGATAAGATCCTCCTGACCAGCGACGAGGTTTCTCCTTTCGAGTTCATCGACGAGATTCTTTAGAGAAATGCCGTATTTCTTGCACGCCTCTATGATGGGGCGTTCAAACCCCGAAAACAGCTTTGACCTCGCAGTTAAGATATTGACCGGCTTGGAAATTGGCGAAGCGTACTCGAACTTCTCACACTGCCGCAAAATCTCATCTAAATTAACAGAACCCGGGTAAATACTCGCCATCACTTCTAGTGGCGTATTTCCGGCCCCCGCCCCGAACCCTTTCATAGTCACATCGATAATAGTCGCTCCGTTTTCAATTGCCACAAGTGAATTCGCAACGGCCAGATGCATATTGTTGTGACCATGAAACCCCACCGGGAGTCCAACTGTCACCAGGGCGCGTATTCTTTCAGACACGTCTTTGGGATAAAATGAACCTGTCGAGTCCATCATGATAATGGCGTTTGCTCCATATGACTTCATTTTCTGCGCCTCCTCCACGAGCGTCTCGACCGTGCATAGAGCCGCCATCATGAGAACTCCAAAAACCTTAATCCCTTTTTGCGCCAAGTATTCGATGTGCGTTTTGGTGAGAGACGCCTCTGCACAGTGACTTGCGATTCGAAAAATATCAACCCCCATATCAATTGCGGGTTGGATGTCTCTTGCTATTGTCGCGATACCAGGAATAACGTGAACTGAAAGCTTTGTATTTTTTAGATGCTTTTTTGCAATCAAAATCATTTCGGTATCCGTCAAGAGTGACTCGCCGATGAGGAGGGATGAGGCACCAAGTCCATTCCCGTGGCCGACTTCGATCACTGCAACCCCCGCGTTCTCGGCGAACGTGCAGTATTGTTTGATACTGTCTGCAGAGAGCTTGTGACCAATTGCATGACAGCCATCTCGAAGAGTCAAATCGTGAAACTCCATCTTAAAGTAATGAATACCTTTATGTTTATATGGCAATTTGCGTTCTTGGATGTGATGGCTTTATAGGACGCAATCTCTCAAAAGATCTCGGGGTTCGAGGGTACGGACGCCGAGATGTTGACCTTCTCGACCCTATCGCGGTCGATGCATTTTTCAATTTAAATTCATTCGATGTCGTTATTCACTGTGCGGTCGTCGGGGGGAGTCGCCTCAAAAAGGACGAACCGGATGTATTTTTCAAGAATGTTATGATGTTCGAGAATGTCGCCCGCCACGCCGAAAAGTTCAAGCGTCTCGTGTGGTTCTCGAGCGGCGCGGCCCTGCATGCACGCGAGACGCCGTACGGGTTTTCAAAGCACGTATGTGAAAAGCTCGCCAGAATGATTCCAAACTGCCAAGTTTTTCGCATCTATGGATGTTATGGCGCGGGCGAGCACCCGACGCGCTTTATATCAAGTTGCCTTCACGGTCTTGTTCACATTGAAGAGAATAGATATTTTGACTTTTTTTGGGTCGGCGATATTCACAAGGTGGTGACTAACTTCACCGAGTGTGATGGGAAGGTTCGAGACCTCGTCTACAAGACAAAGTGGAAGCTGTATGACATTGCTAAAATGAACCGAACGAAGGTCGTAAGCCTTTCACGCGACGGTGGCCCCTCGTACATTGGCGAATTCAATGAGGAGATCGGCAACGCGATCGGCATCTTCGACCGTCATCCCGTGATGAGCCCCGAGGAGGAAGGCGTCGCTCATGAGCGAATCCGATACGGGAAACTCCTTGAGGTACTTCTCGCGGTAGGCGGGGTGGCGGGTGATGTTTCCTGAGAAGCACACGCGCGTCTGGACCCCCGAGTTTTCAAGAAAGGTCAGGAGCGCGAGGCGGTCTCCCTTTTTGCAGACGAGGGGGATCGCGAGCCAGTTTGGCTTGAATGAATCATCCGGAAGGGTGTAGTACGGGCATTCCTTGAGGCGCTCCAGGTACCGCTCAAACACCGTGCGCCGCCGAGCCAATAGGCTGTCAAGCTTCGCCCACTGCGCGAGGCCAAATGCGGCGTTCATCTCACAGGCCTTGAGGTGGTAGCCGATGGCACCGTAAAGGAACTTCCAGTCGTATGGAATCCCGTCAACAGAGTGGTTGAAGCGCTCCGACGGCTCCTCGATATTGTCACCGATGCGGCCCCAGTCGCGAAACATGAGGGCACGCTTGAGATACGCATCAGAGTTGAACATGACCATCCCACCGACCCCACCGGCAGTGATGACGTGGCTGGCGTAGAAGCTGGTCGTTGCAATGTCGGACCACTGGGTCGTCGTGATGGTGTCTGCCGAGTCCTCGAAGAGAATGAGGTCCGGGAAGGCTTCGCGGATCGCCTTCCAGTCTGGCGTGTTCCCGATGAGGTTTGGAAGGAGCAGGACCTTCGTCTTGGGTGTGAGCACCTCGCGAATGTTCTCGACGCTCGGGACGTACTTCCCGCCATCCTGAACCTCGCAAAAGACGGGGGTCGCTCCGACCTGGATGATGGGCGCGACAGTCGTTGCAAATCCACACGCCGGAGTGATCACCTCATCGTCCGGCTTGAGGTCGAGGGCACACAACCCCAGGAGAATGGCGCTCGACCCAGAGTTTACAAAGAGGCCGTGCTTCTTTGCAAAACGCTCGGCCACCTTCTGCTCAAACTCGATGGTCCGAGGACCGAACCCAGCGAGCCAACCGGCGCGCAGAGAATCCTCGACCGCCTTGATCTCTTCCTCACCATACGCCTCGAATTGGTTCGGGGCATACCAGATTTTCTTGGACATCTCTGTGTTATAAAAGAATACATCTTTTATCTATCAGTAAAAATGCGCATCCTTGTGACGGGTGGCCTTGGTTTTATAGGTTCTAACTTTATTCAACACATTCTAAAAACGACCGTTCATGAAATCATAAACGTCGACAAGTGCGACTATATGGCTCGCGAGCGCAACGTCCCAGAACAGGCTCGATACACCTACATTCGAGGCGACATAACCGAGCAGTACCACATGACGCACATCTTCCGTGAGCACCAGCCTGACGTTGTCGTTCACTTTGCAGCACAGTCGTGTGTCACGAAGAGTTTCGACCTGGCCTTCCAGTACACGCAGGACAACGTCCTGGGAACTCACGTCCTTCTTGAAACGGCGAAAGAGTATGGAAAGCTCACGCGGTTTATACACATCAGCACAGACGAGGTCTATGGAGAGGTGGGGACTGCCATTACTTCGTGTGAGACGGCTCCCCTCAACCCAAGCAACCCATACTCGGCAAGCAAGGCGGCTGCTGAGCTATACGTCCGGGCGTATTCGAACGCCTTCAAGCTTCCATGCATCATCACGCGTGGAAACAACGTCTTTGGTCCCCAGCAGTACCCCGAAAAGGTCATTCCGCTTTTCATAACTCAAATTTTGAATGGAAAATCGGCTACAATCCACGGAGATGGAGCGACTCGGCGCAACTTTATCCATGTGGATGACGTGTCTCGGGCGGTCGAACTCATCCTTCTGGAGGGCGAGATTGGAAAGACGTACAACATAGGAAGCCAGCATGAGTATTCCGTCACTGAAATATATGAAAAGATCAAAACAGCGATGGGCCGGGGAACTTCCGAGTGTGTGAAAGATCCCCGCGCCTTTAATGATTCTCGATACTGCATTGACAGCTCCGAACTTCGGAAGCTTGGCTGGTCCGAGACTTTGGATTTTGATTTAAAATTAAGAGAGACTATTGACTGGTACATGAACAACCCCGACTGGTACTAGAGCATCACGTCGACATCCGAGTATTCCTTGAGCCATTGGATCGTCTCGGTGTTCAGATAGGTTGAAATATTTTTTGGGTTGTATGACTTGTCGAAGCAAAGGGCTTTGATGTGCTTTCCGATATGGTTGTACAGCTTGTCCTCTATGGGCAAATACCGAGTGGTCGGTGAGAATTTCCCAACCACTTGGCCACCGAGCCCCCATGTGATGGACCCGTCTTCTTGTGTACAGCGGTCAATGGAAAGGAGACCGGGCCAACATGAACGACAATTGTACACGAAAGGCGAGACGACATAGGGCCAGTCAACAACCCTGCAGGCGGACGGGTTCCCTTGGTTCACGTAAAAGTCGATTGCATAGTTGTCATGGCGCTTCGTACTTTTCAAAATTTCGATAATATCATCGAGTGCCTCCTTCTTGTTGAAACACGTCAAGTCGGCGCCGATTGTCATGTTTTCATACCAGTTGTGTTGAGGGTTAAATACAAACTTGTGTTCGATGTCAGGATCAATTACGAACGGACCGCCGAGTGTCGCCAGAACCGGCGTCGTCTCGTCGTCTAAGAGCTCGTCCCATCTGGAAAGGGCGAACGTGTCGAGGCCTATGAGAATCACCTTCGTGTACCCCTCATCAAACATCTTGCGGCACCACTGCATCCGCATCATACTCACAGAGGACCGAAACTCTTCAAAATCTTCAGGAGCCTTCCATCCTGCCATCTCCTCGTCGCCAATGACGCGCATCTCAATGTCCGGGTGCCACTTTTTGAAACTCGCTAGGCAATTTTCGTACAAGACTTTCCATTGTCTATAAGACCCCCATGCGAACGTAACACATACACACTTCATTATAAAAATATAGTTTGTCTTTTTTAAACCATCTTGAGCCGGCGAAGAACATCGAGAGAGGCCGGGAGTGGTGCCCACTCGGGGCGCTTCAAAAGCTCAGTCTTCCCATCGATGAACTTTCCCTCCTGTATCCACATTCTGATATTCTCCTCCGTCTGTAGATGCTTGTGCTCATTCGCGTCCAACGCATGTGCAAATGTTCGCATTTTATTGAGAACGTGTTTCTCATCCCCAAAGCTACTCAAGTGCCATCCGGCGCACTTGAACGCCGGAAAATTCCAGCGAGCATCCCGAAGGGCGTTCGGTCCATTTTTCTTGAAAGTCTCTACATTCGTTATCACCGTTCCAAACCAGGGCTCACCCGTGAACATGTATTCGAGCGAGTAGTGATACATCCACATGTGAGCCGATATGATGAGATGCGGAAGGTTCTCGAATGGTATGGCTTGAAGGTCCGGAATCTCATCCACGTCACTCACCATGATGATGGCCTCATCGGGGACGAGAGTCCGCCCCTCGATACCCCTACGAATGCAGTCGCGCTGATACTTTTCCCGGGACCACGGGTTCGCGTCGGTCGGAGCCTCGTCCGCACGGACGATGACGTGCTCAATCTTCGGGAGCCACTTGGCGAAGCGCTCCTTGTTGTTCTGGAAAAAGAGTTCCTTTGGACCACCAACGTGGTTCACCTCTGCTTCGACGAGGACGAAGAGGTCCACGTACTCGTCGAGAACTGTCAACCGAAGCTCGAGGACATCGAGTTCGTTGTAGAACATAAACCCGTCAACAAGCATTAACTATTAATCGACGACTTTCTCTAAATATTGTTTGGCTATATCGATCCGCTGCTCGGTCGTCTTTTTGTACCGCGCGCTCCCTCCGACGATGTGAAGTAGGAAATCCCCCTGTTTCCACTGACCATCGATGCCGAGCGCATCTCGTGAGGGGAGGTCAGGGTACAGTGTATAGTCGTATGCGTTGAGGATTCTCTGCGGGACAATCTTGATCCACTTGCGCCAGTACGTGTTTGTGGCCATCTCTTGGATCCACTGGTTCTCGGCCATTACATTATCACGGTAGGCAGCACGGGCCGCCACCATAGACGTGCAAAACCCCCTACCAATTTCAGAGTTGCGAATCATAATGTTCCCGCAATTTGTGCCGTTGCAGTCGGCCGGGAGAATGACGTGAAAACGGTCATCCGCTATCCTGTCAAGAGTTATGGTTCTGTTTGTTATCATGGCGTCGCAGTCCGAAAAAAGGACCCACTCGCATTCAGGATACTTGGCGAACATATCAAGAAACCTATACCCGCGTTCGAACCCCCAGTCTCCCATTATCCCCAAGTCGATGCGGGTGTGCCATGGGCCATCGCTCTGAGTTTCAAAAGCGTATCCATGACGGATGCAGTACTCTTCCTTGTTTTTGTCAGTCACATCTGCGAACTTCTGCCAGTCGGGTGTGTGAAGAGTGGTCACCACAAACTTCATACTTTAGCTACATTCGAATCCTTTAACAACTTTGAAGCCGTGTCCCACGGTCTGTTCGTCGGGTCTTGTGGGTGTCCGTAACGCCAAGGAAACCCATACTTTGGGGTTCTGTACAGCATCTTGACATTGTTCGTTCCAAAAAACTTCTTCTCCGGCTCGAGGTCGTCGCGGACAAAGAACAGGTTGACTCCCATGTTATCCGCACACACGAGGCTATAACCGAGTTGGCGCCCCAGGAGATACATCGCCTCGATGGTCGCTCCAAAGTAGGTGGTTCCATCCCAGACGTGGTCCGCCTTGTAAGGCATGACGTTGTCTTCGGTGGGTGGGAAACGACTGTTGTATTCAATAACAAGAACCCGTGGGCGGCACACCTTTCCCAACTCTCTCCAGACGTGCCAGTCATTTCCATCGATGTCGATCGAAACAAAGTCGGGCTCGGCTGGAACTTCATACTTGGCACAGAGCTCCTTGATATTTTCGACAGTAATAAACTCTTGAGAAATCTGTGAATACGAACACGCAAGGTTCGCGCCATTCCATAGGACGCCCGTAAACTCGAGCTTCTCGTGAAGAATTTGACTGTTATTATACATTTCGGTCGCACCAAACTCGAGGTACTTTTTGTTCGTCGTTCCTATGGCGTCAAAGATTGTGAGCGTCACGCCATCCTCTCCATTCTGCGAACTGATGTTCTTGTTGCGATCCGCCAGAAAAATAAGGTCGTCCGGAATATCCACGGGGACTGTGTATCCAAGCTCGTTCAGCGACCTGGCCAGCTCTTTGTTCACCAGACGCATTTCAGCCACAAGTGCAAGCTCCATTGGTTATTCTATGGATCGCATCTTAAAGTAAAAATAAATAGTTGCCGTGCGGGCGGACGACGCACCGCGTATATCCCAAATTTTGTATATATTTGGAAACGGGGCTCTCCTCGAAGTGGTGAATTTCCACTATGAGAGCCGGCATGTGGCGCCGAATGGTGGCGTCGGCGCCCTTGAGGACGGCCAACTCGTGCCCTTCGACGTCAATCTTCATTACACTCGGAACCCCCTTGTAGACGTCATCGAGGCGCTCGAGGTGGATGACGACACTCGTATTCGAGTGCTCGTCCTTGTTTGGCTGAACTGAGCAACACCCGTAATTGTGAAGACCATTTTTAGTTTTGGGGAAATATATGTTCATGTCTGAAGGGGCCGATGAGAGACCGAATGGATACACCTGTATGGGATTACTGAGACTATTTTGTTCTATATTCTTTTGGATGATTTTGTGAAAAAGTGGCTCGAACGTGTGAACCGGGCCGTAGTCCGAGAACATAAGAGCGTTGCAACCGATGTTCCCGCCGAGATCGAGAATGTCCGTCCCTGGTTTGTAGGCGAACTCTACGTCTTGACGCATCCAGTTTTCCCATTCGACGCCACGGGCCAACCACGGACCGATGTGCTCGTCATCTTTTATAGAACTTATGAGCCATTTACCAACTCGGTTGTAACACAGGGGAAACTTTATGGGATTGAGATCGGTGTCCAACTTCAGCCCCGCCTCCATATATTTTTCAAGGTTTCCGTCTTTCGAAAGTGAATGGGTCTGAGAGTCTGAATTTTGGATCCAAATTGATGACCAGTCGTCACCCTTGCGCCCGGCCCATGGAAAGCATACGATCCTTTTCACTATTTTCTTAGAGTCGAAAAACTTTGCAAACATATAGTCGTCGGTCAGATACATGCACGGGTCCGACTCCTCCGTCATTGGTGCAGGTACAGGGAAGCCTTCGAGTGCCTTTCTGGGAAATGCGACACCAAACGCGCACTCGAGAATCTCTGTACGTTGTCCATGTCCCAACATCAACATGAAACCGAGACGACCGGCCACACGAACAACCGTTTCAGGGTATGCGATCCCACTATATCCAACGGGCGTCTTGAATTCCATATAGCCTTGCACGAGCCCATCGATGACGCGCGGCTGGTATGTCATGTCGTCATCGAGTACAATGATGAGAGTCTCCGGGTCGGTCTCCACGTCGAGTATCGGCACGAGTTTCGTGAGGGATCCATAATCCTTGCACTTGTTCACGATGACTCCGAGCGTTTTCAATTTTGATTCTAAATTGGGATCAGGTGTACAATTGAAACGAGGGTACCATTCCGGAAGGTTCACATAGATGGCATCCGGTTTCACAGTTCCTTCCTGAATGGACTTTATGGTCTTTATGAGTGACTCCTCTCGTGTGGGAATGGTCGTGAGCGTGACGACAACGCGCATTCAAAACAAAACTCGCGAAGCTTTTAAGTCTTGAAATAAAGTATCGATATTTAGTAGATGGGCTTCTCGGAAACGATTTTGCCTTCAGGAAAAATTCTCTTCAAAGGCCTCGAGAATCTTTCGTGCAAGGTGTTGCTCCACGACTCGCGGTTCTTCTACCTGACCGAGAGTCCCCGGACGGCCAAAGACTATGGGAACGTGTGTCAGTACAGGGTCAAAAGGACTCTTCGCCTTTTTGATTTGACCCATGCAAACATCGAGAAATTGCTCAAGAGTGGGTACCCCATCGATCGTGCGACCAAGGGACTCCTTCGGGTCGTCCTAGGTACTGGCGTGACTGTTGGGGAGCAAGCCTTGGCGGCCAAGATCCTCATGGGCAAGAACGCAGGCAAGCTCCCAAATGTGCACAACGCGCGCAAGGGTCAAAGGTTGAGCTACAAGGATTTGAACCGTGCTGTCTTTGCGAAGCTGACGCGCGAGTTCCTGCTCCCCGAGGGCTATGATGGCTACTACGCCCCTAAGAAGCCGAGTATTTATCATGGAGGCGCGTTCCATTCTGAGATTATGCTCATCAACGCCCACCAGAGCATCGAACGCGCATCAGGACCGGCACCCGTGATCACCCAGAGGTCCTTCAAATGGGCTCTTCCGCAGATCTTCATGGAATATTGCAAGGGGACCAGGAAGCTTGTGCGGCCCTATGGCGGAGGTTTGACCATCTTCTGCACAGGGGGGATGGCCGTCCGCATGTACCTCCAGAGCAAGAAGCGCAATTTACCTCCAAAAATCAGGAGGACAACGGACTTTGACTTTACGTTTGCGGTTCCCCGTCAACTCCCATCTGAGAAGAGGGTCGCGTCGTATGTCTTCCTCATGCAGAAGATTATGACCGAACACCTCACGGGATTCATCCGGTATCTGAACCGAGAGTACAAGGGCATCAACGCCCGCCTCAAGGTGAACCGCTACACTCGCTCCAAGTTTGACGCTCCTCGCATCCAGGTTCCTGGGACGGGCCGCAAGGTCTACCAGGTGATCACATACCAGATTGTCACCGGCAAGGATGAGACGACCGACCTTGTGGATACGGCCTTGGCTGTATATCCCGGCTCGCGTAGAGAAATGCTCAACCTGCCACTGTCGTACAAGACCGGGGTCCCTCTCCAACGCCTCAAGTACCAGCTCAAAGACTCCATGGCCCTCCTATCTGGCTCCTTCCTCCACAAGGGTCTCATTGCAAAGCGCAACCCTCTTACAGGGATTGCAAAGGACAAGGGTGCGAAGAACGCAGAGAGGGTCCTGGAACTCCTGCGTGTCTCCAAGAGAAACACGACCCTGGCGAACGCCAGGAAGGCTGCTCAGCCCCTCCTGCGCAACGTCGTCCTCAAGAACCTCAAGGCGGCTCGCAAGAACGCCAAGAAGGTCGAGTCGGTCTTGAAAAAAATCAAGTAATATGGTAGATGGAAACCATTCTGGTGGCGCTCGCGGTCCTCGTCGTCATCATGTGCATCGTGTTGCTGCTTACAGGTCGCCTAAAAGGGAGAGGGTTTGCAGACGTCACCGCAGAGTGGGACCCACCGGTCATCGTGGACTCTATTCTGTCCCGCGATGAATGCAAGTATCTCATAGACAAAGCGACCCCCATGTTTACACGGAGCGCCGTGGTGGGGGCGTCGGCTCCGGACGAGTCACGGACCAGCGAGACGGCCTGGATTGATAAGACGGACCCGGTAGCTCGAAAGGTATTTGATAAGGTTCTCGAAATGACTGGAAAACCATTTGAAAACTGTGAGAATCTCCAGGTTGTACGGTACCAGCCCGGGACGTACTATAGAACCCATCACGACTCGTGTTGCGACGACTCTGATGGATGTAGAGGGTTTAGCGAGGAGGGGGGTCAACGCGTGGCGACACTGCTTGTCTATTTGAATTCAGAATTCACAGACGGTGAGACGCACTTCCCAGACCACGGTGACCTCAAACTCAAGGCGGACCCAGGGTCTGCTATATTCTTCAGACCACTGGCCCGGGACTGCGACAAGTGCCACCCCAAGGCGCTTCACGCGGGTCTCCCCATCTCGTCAGGAACCAAATACGTATGCAATGTATGGGTCCGTGAAGATAAATTTGCTCGGTAATAATAAGATGAAGCTCACCGTCTGGACCCTCCTCATCGCCCTTGTGCTTGCTGCGCTTTTGCTTTCTCCCCGCGTTTCCGGGTTTTTGTACGACAGCGGGGGCGACTACAACGTGGTCTGGCCGCGGGCGTACAACAACTGGGTGAATATGGATGGCTACATTGATGTTCCCACAGGAGGCAAGTGCTAAATTCGTGTCCTCCCTATGCCAGGTTTAGGATTTGGATAACATAAACAACTCAAAAGAGTCCCAGCTACACGATCTCCAAAGTTCGTGTCGCGTCCGAGCCACACTTAAACATCTCAAACTTTCATCAACCAAGTCAAACGAAATGGCCTCCGTCTTCGCCAACGCTGTCGATGCCCTGG
>Ga0247723_1001396_pt1 | contig 14210 bp, 11 predicted proteins | sample MSEWelMarce5H_FC_FD_189079 | JGI IMG/M metagenome (GOLD analysis project Ga0247723, IMG submission 189079) | Subsurface sediment microbial communities from gas well in West Virginia, United States - MSEEL Well Study Marcellus 5H_FC | ecosystem: Environmental > Terrestrial > Deep subsurface >...
CTAAAAGATTTGCCTGAAAGCGCTTTTTTAACTGAAGAAGATCAGCAGTATTTAAAATCGTTTAGCGAATGGTTCGCTGATAACGTAGCCAAGTGGATGACAACCAGCGAAAAGCCGCTGACTGTTGTAGAAAAGTTTTTCTCCACACTTGCAAAAAGAATCCGAAAGATCGTCGCATACTTAACCGGCAACCGACCGGAGTTCTTGCCCGCTGCGTCGGTAAAGAGTTTCTTGGATGGACTGACTCCGCTTAACGAAACCATGACCGAGCCTCTAGTTAAAGAGGCTATGGGTATCAAGGGGCCACGACCTATATTCCCGACTATTGACGGGTTGAAAAACTTCTGGAATTGGTTCAAAGGATCCAAGATAGTTGACGAGGAAGGCCACCCGATCATCATGTATCACGGGTCTCCGAAAGTATTTTCGGTGTTCCGACCGGGCCGCGCCAACGCTATCTTCTTATCCCCAGACCCAAATTTTGCGGAAAGATTCACTCTTGATGCGTTTGATTACGACGTTGGCCCAATGTACGCGGTGTATGTCAACGCCAAGAATCCGTTTGACTTTGATAACTGGACGCAAATTGCGGCACTTGAGAAAGTCCTTGCCGATGAGTTCACTAAATCAGGTGGCGTAGTAGGCTCTACCGATTGGCTTAGAATGATGTCCGGTATTAAAGAAGGCGATTGGCGGACTATTGAAAAGCCAATGATTCAAAAGGCTATACGTAAACTCGGTCACGACGGATTTTACGTCATGGAGAGCCTGTACTCGCCTGAGTTGATGGAGCGAGTCGAGTCGAAGAACCTTGCTGTCTACGAACCGAACCAAGTTAAGTCGGCTATTGGCAATAACGGGAAGTTCAGTAAGAAATCAAACGATGTGCGGGAATCTCGCAGGGTGTTGGCTGCTACGATTAACAACGTCGGTAACACCGTAAGCAACCTGCCTCCGTTTAACAAGCGCGTGTATGACGGGGTTAGAGGGGTTCTTGACTCTACTCGTATAACAGATTCGATGCGCTCGGCGCTGTATGCGTTCTTGTCCCTGCCGCAAAAAGTAGAGATTTTTATTAAGGAATTGCCCACTCTTGAGGGGCTGCTTAACGTTCTTAACGTTCGGGCAAGTTCTCTTAAAGATAGGAAAGAAGTATTAGACCGTAACGTACGTAAGTGGAACGATGCAATTAAGGAGAACTTTTCGTATAAAGATGAATTTTACGAAGTAGCCCATGAGTCAACACGGCTCATCGGCCCAGATGGGCGGCAAGGGATTCAGTTTAACAATCCTTTACATGCTAACCACCCGCTTACTCAGCGATTCAATCGTCTGCCCGCCGCTTTGCAAAAAGTCTACTGGGAGATGCTAAAGAGTTATAGCAACATGGCAGACGAATATCTTGCTTTGTTGTCTAAGAATCTTTCGCCCCGAGAAGCCAAGCGGTTGCAAAGAGAGATGGCGAAGAAGCGGTTGCGGGTCTATCTGCCTCTATATCGTGAGGGTGATTACTGGCTGCGTTATCAAGATGCCAACAACGAAACTGTTGTGCAGTCCTTTAAGTCTAACTACGAGCGTGAATTGGCATGGAAAGAAGCGAAGGCTAACGGAGCGCAACCTAATAGTGATCAATCGTTTAGCCGCATCGAAGACTTTTTTGATGGTAAAGGGCCGGGCACGTTCTTTAACCGTGTGTTGGATGACCTTAACAAGCGCGGCGTGTCTCCTGCGGTAAGAAGATCGCTTTACGAACTTTACTTAGATCAGATTCCTGCTTCTTCTGTAAGGCAGTTGTACCGTAAGCGTGACGGTTACAAGGGTTACGAGTCTGATTTAATCAATGTTTACTCCACAGTAGCCACTCGTATGGCTAACCAACTTACTAACTTAGAATTCATACCAGAAATTGACAGCGCATTTGACGAAGTAAAACAAGAAGCCAAGCAGTACGCGGAGTCTGGTCGTTCCAAGAACCGTTCTGTTCCGCTGCTCATTGATAACTTAAATAACCAGATGGAGTACCTGCGTGACCCCGGCAACGGGAAGTTGGTGAACGCTCTTTCTTCATTTAGTTATTACTGGTACATCATCGGTAACGTGTCAACCGCGCTTATCAATATCACGCAGTTGCCGATGGTTGTCTATCCAATGCTTGCCGGTAATTACGGCGTAGATAAAGCAAGCGCCGCTATGACTGACGCAACCAAGCAGTATTTCAAAGGCGGCTTTGACAACGACAATATTCCGGGCGGATACAAGAGATTCCCCGCCGACTTTAGTTTCGGTGTAGGCGTACCTCCGAACTCGCCGCTAGGCAAACTATACAAGGCCGCAGTAAGACAGAGCGCGATCCGTCGTTCTACTGGGTATGACCTCGTAGAAGGCAGAAAGAAAACTTACGGGAAGGGGGATTACATCGGTCTTTTGACCAAGATGGAACAGATCCTAGGATGGACGTTCCAGAACTCAGAACGGTTCAACCGCGAAGTGACGTTGATTGCGGCGTTTAATTTGGAGATGGAGAAGAACGGTGGAGATGTAGACGGGGCTATCAAGGCTGCTATTAGTCTTGTAAACCAGACTCACGGTACAACGCTTGCCGAGACCTCACCAAACGCCTTCCAGACAGGGTTTGGTAAAGTTGCTTTCACGTTTAAGAATTTTGCTCAGACTCAGATCTATCTACAGGCCAAGTTGTTGCGCGAAGCGACAAAGGGCGAAACTCCAGAAGTTAAGCAACTTGCTGCCAAGCAGATGATCGGCATTATGACTATGGCGTTTGTGTTTGCCGGTATTCACGGTATGCCGTTTTACAGCGCAGGGACGTTGCTGGTTGATCTTTTGTCCGACCTGTTTGGCGATGAAGACGATCCGGTAAAGTCTAACGAAATAGTACGTCAGTCGGTTGGCGCTTTGGCACACAAGGGTGTGGTCAATGAGTTGTTCATGGCTGACGTTGCGGCCCGTACCGGGTTTAACGGCCTGCTTTGGAAAGATGACGACAGGCGTTTAGAAGAGGTAGGCCCCGTGTTGTTCGCTGCCGAACAGATTTTTGGCCCATCTTACGCTGCGTTCATGGGCTTTTTCCGCGCAGGTAAGGATTACACGGAGGGTCATTACGATAGAGCGTTGGAGGCTGCTACTCCCGCTGTCATTAGAAACGCTCTTAAAGCACGCCGATTTGCGCTAGAAGGTGCAGAAAGCCGAAGCGGTGAGAAGATTTTCGACGATTTCAATACCTACGAAATCTCAATGCAGGTGCTAGGCTTTACTCCAGTCGAAGTAGCGCGGCGTTCAGAACTTGCAGGTGCGCTGGCAAGCAGGGTGAATGACGTAGAGAAGAGAAAGACTGCGCTTCTTAACAGACTTTATTTGGCAAGGATAAACAAAGACAAGGAAGGGGAAAAAGAAGTTAGGGAAGATATCAAACGGTTCAATCAGAATGAGTTTGTAAGAAAAACTCGTAACGTCATAGGTAATGACGAAATGGATCAGTCGTTTGATAGACGGCGTAAGAACGCTCGTAGTTCAATCTACGGCATCAACGTGCCAGAGAAGGCTCGCCGTCAGTTAGAGAAAGAATACAAACTTGAAGAAGATCGTTAATTATTTAATACGCCAGACGCGCACGCCAAGGTGTCCTTCCTTGGACGAGGCATAAGCCTTTACCCGTACTTGGGCAACCTTGGCGCGGCAATCTATAACATACAGCATTTCAGATATCTTTAGGGTGGGGATAAAGAAACTATCCCCTACAGCCATGCCTTCAAATGGAAAGATCCATTCAGGCTCCATTACTCGTGTTGTCATCTAACAACTCTTTAGGTACTTCGTATTGAAAGGAATAGACATGGATAGGTGGCGTGGTCATACCCGCCTTCCACCCGGTCGAAAGCCTCATCTTCTTAGATTCTAACTTAACATCCGACTTCTCTAAGGCTTTCTCAAATTCTCCACTGCCAACGCTCTTGCTAGTCAAGAACTGCTTGAATTTGCTCTTAGAAACGTACTGAGTTGAGTTACCGATTTCGACACGGGCTACGAGTTCACCATGCGGCTCGTTGACAAGTCGGCCTTCATCGAAGATCAACGTACCTTTACGCCAATGGTCGTTAAGGAATTCACCGATCAAGGCTTCATAGTCTGTGACTCGATTCTTCTGCGTATTGTCTCTGACTTTGATCGTCTCCAGCATCACCCTGTCGAATATTCGCTCAATATCAAAATTGATGATGCCGAACTCGTTAGCGATCTCGGCTCCTGCAAAGATGGCGCTGAACGCGGTTTCGTAGAATCGGAAAGCGGCGTTTGTACCCAACTTAGTTGTGGTTATGCGCTTGCTCCATCTATCAATACGCGCTCTGACTTCAGTATCCCCAAGGTCAATTATCTTGCCTATGAAGTCAGGGCCAGCGTGACCGTGGTGCCTGTGTAGCGGGTCGAAGATACGCTTACCTACTTCCATTGTTAGGAATGACGGCTGCATCAGCACGTACTCCAACAGACGCATGATCTCGCCGCTTGCGTTGGCTTTCTTGGTAAAGATCAAATCGTAAAGCGACACGTTCGACGACATCAGGCAAAGCATAGACGCAATTTCTTGCTGCTCTCGCTCGGCGTTAATCGAACTCTGCATACGCATTTTGCCCTTGCCTTGCGAGACAAGGTGGATCAGTTTGGATATCTGCTCGGGCGGCTTTTCCTGCACCTCGTCCATGCCCATTATGATGTTTTTAAGAGACATGGCACGGCTGTTAAAAGCGTTATCAGTTGACTCGTAAACGCTGAGCGGCTTCGGTGCGCCCCATACGGAAAGCGCTGCGTAAAGTGAACCAGACTTGGCAACACCTGACGGGCCGGTAAAGCAGAAAGTCATGCCGTTTGTGGACGTATACCGCATCAACGGAGAACCGAATGACACGAAAAGCCCAAACGCCTGCATCTCTAATTCAGGTTGGTTCAGTTGATTAATGCAATCCTTCCATACTTGATACTCACCTTTCGGACGCATGAGCCTTGATATGTCGCGTATTAACGGACTGGATGCCGCCCTGCGAGTATCTCCGCTCCCAATAATTTCTGTTTCGCCAATCAAGAATGTCTCATTGTCTGTCCATCCCATCTGATGACAGATCTTGTCGGCAGAGTTTTGGCTCTGTAAGTAATGTACCCATTTAGTCATGTATTCCACCAACTTAGGCCACAGGCTTTGATGAGGAGGGGCAACCCCTGCCTTACCGATAATTTCTTTCATACTATCAACGGACTGAGCATCGCCAGTCGAGATGTACTTTTCACGTACCTCGTGAGGCAGTTTGATTCGGACTAGCAACAACTCCCCGTCCGACTCACCGTACATTCTCTTGATAGGAAAGAATTCGTTAGTCGATATTAACGTAGGTTCTGCCTGAATCTTTTCCCCGTCTTCGCCTATTTCTGCGGGAGGAATTAAGTAGATTCCCCCGGTTCGTCCTCGTATAAAGGGTAAGATCGCTTTAGGAAAAGGTGGAACTTCTTCGGGATTCTTCTCAATCCGAACTGCGTCCTCTTTACTGACCTCTTCGGTTGGCGCGGCAACGAACTTTCGCCCGATTGAAAGGGGGTTAGTAATCTGTCCTTTGAAAGGACATCCGGTGCATCCGCCGGGGTTTCGCTGTTCAAAAGTTCCGCAACTGTGCGGTTTACCGAAAGTTTCATTGGCTTTCCTAATTGTGGCTTCGGCGCTGTATCCGATGTAGTCCTCGGATAGCAGATGGATGGCGGTTTCCCAGTCAGTGCAGTGACGGGCGATAGATAGAGCCGAGTGCCAGACAGGTTCTGGCAAAGTCTTAGCATTGATTATCGCGTTTCTAATCTGATTGCAGCCGTGACCGTCAATGCTTTTCTCAGCAATCTCTTGAAAAGTTGTCTCGTAGTTGTCAAACCTAGCAATTTTTCGGGTGTCTTCGTCCAAACCTTTCGGCACAAGATCAAGAATTGATCCGGTTGGGATGCTGATATCGCCTAAATAATCTTTAAAGACAGCAAAGTCGTACTGATAAATTTCCTCTGTCAGGAAACTCGTCGGGTTCGGAGGGTCAGACTTGTAGTTAAAAGTCTCTGGGCAACGCATGATCCGTGTAACGTCTGCCGTCACAACGGGATCAATCTTCATGTGGTCAAGACACAGTTGCTTGAATTTCTCTGCGTAAGGCTTCCACTCTACAATCGGCACTTGCTCTTCAAACGGCCAATACGCATGGATGCCGTTACCCGAGTCGATGACAACAGGCGGCGGAAGTTCCGTAACTTTCAGAAAATGATCTAGATCTTCTACTGCTTCGGCTTTAGATTTGTAGTGCCCCGGCTTGTCAGGCTTAACATCTAGATCGATAAAAAACGAACGGCAGTATGCAACGTAATCGCTCATGCGGCTGTGGCCGCTGAAACTACTTAAAGCGATAAATACGTTCTTGCCGCTGTCGCTGATCTCTTTAACTAATTCGTCTAATTCATCAAGGCTTTCTGCAAACCGATTGACTACACGCTTGTCCTTGGAAATTTCGGTTACACAGTAGACGCCCTGCGAAGGTAGCACTTTCTCGTAAAATTGTTTTCGCATGAACATCAACCCACTTAGATAAAAAAGGCGGGGCGACGGCCACCCCGCTAACTCTCTGCTTGGAGGCTTAAATCTTCCGGCCGATCATTTCCTCCACATAGGCTTTAGCCCTTTTAAGGTTCAAAGCGGGGAGTATCCCGTTCTTCATGTCTTGTTCAATTAGATACATGAAGGCTTCTACAACCTTACGCTTGCTCTCGTTCATCATCTGCCCACGAAACCATGCATGAACAGTGTTGCGTGAAACCTCAAGAGCAGGAGCAATGTACGCTACGGGAAGGTTTGCCTCGACACATAAATGCCCAAGTCGCACTCCCAACAAAGTTGGATCAGCCTGCTGCAACTGAAGTAAGAACTTGTCACCGTATGTGCGAGGCATTGATCAGCCCTTCTTAGACCATTTCTTAATAACATCAGAGACATCAGCAGCCGGGGCCGCCTCAGTCTTCTTAACATCTCGTACAACAGGTTCATCAGCCACAGGTGCAGCCGGGGCTGCTTCCTCACCCTCGTCCTGCTGATACACAGTCAACTTAACCGCATTCTCAGCGGCCTTTGAATCCTTCTGAGTTTGTACAGTCTTGATGTCGTCTTCAGAAACGACGCCAACTGGAGAGAACAGCAACTTCGGCACAGGCGACTTGGTGTCAAACTGCATCTTAGTTACGACACGCCCCGCAGAAATGTTGTTGTTTGCCAACATCTGTACGTACGGACGGAACGGCCACTTCCCAGTTTCTTCCTTGCCGAAGCAAGACGTAGCAGGAAGTACCAACTGCATGACATCACCGCCGGGATCCTGCGGAAGAACCACAGCAGTGCGCCAAGACAGACGGCAAGCAGCACCGCTACCGCCCTGACCCGATCCCTTCACCGACCACTGACACTTATCACAAGCCGAGGCTTGCGGGTTCTTGACTTCAACATCAGGAACCTTGGAGTCAGATGACCAACAGACTGGCGCTACCTTTTCGCCTTCCTTATATGCACCAGTGTAGTAGGTGCGGCTAGGCGTGTGAGCCATCTTTACGAAGATCACATTCATGTGTCGGTCTTCAATAGAACCGATCTCCTTGCCGCCCGCCATCTTGCGGAACACGCCACCCTTGATAGAGATGCGCCTAGAAGCATTACTGCTTCCACCGGCAACGGCACGTGTGTCATCGTCAACGCCGCCCTGAATCTGAGCGAGTTCGTTCTTTAAACTTGCAATAATATCGTTACTCATACATCCTCACTGATTGGCTTTACGTACTGAAACACCATACTCGCGCATCACATTGACGCCGGGCGGTAGTCCGTCGCCGTCGTGATCCTTCATAAACTCCTTAAAGTTACCTTGATGGATGCGCCGCTCAAGTAACTGCACCGCTTCATTGTCAAGAACAAACTTGTAGAAGTTCTCCCAATCTTGACAGAAGAAACGTTCATTTAACTTCCTCATCACCGTGCCGTGGCGCGTCTTGATGCTATCTGCGTTGACAGCGTTACACATCTCAAGCATCACGGCTTCCAACTTCGCCATATCTTCTTTCAGCGCGTTGTCCTCGGCTTCGTACTCACGAGCCAACCTCTCACGCTGCGAGCGTATTAGTAAATACGCTTCGACTAGTTCATCTGTGTTACCCACTTTTACTCCTTATGCTCACCGTAGTAAGCGTGACCATTCTTAATAAACTGTTCAGAACTAGTTACCTTGTGATAGTGAATATCCATTTCGCTACGAAAAGAGACATCAAGTTTCTTGATAGCAGATTCAACTACCTTGGCGGCGCGGGAACTAGCGCCGTACGACTGCCACACTTTGTTCCTAATCTTCACTAAATCGTGCAGTGTTTTCTTAAACTCCGCAGCAAAAACTAAATGTTCTTCATGTGTTAAACGTTTGAGTCTACTCATCGTCTACTTCCTCCAACTCCTGCTTGTACAGGTCTACTAACTTTTGATGATGATTAACTTTACCTTGCAGCATCGCGTACATCTTCTTCTCAACTTCAGATCCACGCAGATGCACTACTGACATCTTGTTTACTTGGCCGACTCTTTCAATACGTGCAATACACTGTAGATACGTTTCGACTGACATCACTGGAGACCAGAACACCACCGTGTCAGCAGCCGTCAAAGTAATTCCATGCGCTGCCGATTGCGGTTGAATGATCAAGACTCTTGGATCTGTACTTGTTTGGAAACGTCCGATGATTGCAGAGCGTTCTCTTGCAGCAACCGACCCTTGAATAACCTCGTTCGTAACGCCTTCTTTCGTCAGAAACTCACTAACGATGTCGATAGCATGAAGGAACGGTACGAATACTACAACCTTGTTTGTAGTTTCTTCAAGCACTTCTTTGAGCGCATTGAGTCGCGGCGAGATGTCGAACTGCACAACGTCTCGCTTGTCGGTATACACCGCACCGCCACTGATCTGTAATAGTTTATTTAACGATGCTGCTGCATTCACAGCGGTAATCTGTTCACCTGCTGCTTCTATCAGTAATTGCTTTTTTAATTCATTGTAGAACTTCTGTACTTGTGGTGTCAGTGGTACATCGCGTGTTTGATACACAACATCTGGCAAGTCAAGGCACTCTTTCTTTGTATATCTAATAGCAGGTTGCAGCGCACGGAATACTTGATCAGTAGCATCATGCTTCGGAACCCACTTAAACTTGCTGATCTGTACCATCACTCGGTCACGCCAAGCCGTTGAAAACTTTGGGACTCTTATCGGCGTAATTAGTTTGGCTAAACCGAATGCGTCTACAGGAGACTGGGCAGCAGGAGTGCCGGTCATCATCCACAGCCATGTTGTAGGTTCAACTAACTTCGCAAGAATCTTCCATCGTTTTGTGTTCGGACTCTTGTATGCGTTGGCTTCGTCAACGATGATCAAATCAAACTTGGCCTGTTGAAGTTCTTGAAGAACTACCCCAGTGCCATCGTAGTTGATCACTGTAAAGTCGTAGTTCTCGTTAATTACTTTCTTACGCTTCGTTGATGACCCGTGTGCAACACCGCACGTACGGTGTATGGCGGTTTTCATAATGTCGGCTTGCCATGCCGAGTACATGATCGACAGCGGGCAGATGATCAACACCTTCTTGATAACGCCTTGGTTCATCAGGTAGTCAGCCGCCCAAATCGCTGCTGATGTCTTACCTGTCCCTGCTTCGTTAAAGCAGAACGCTCGCTGCCTAATGCTCAAGAAGTACGCCGTGTCTCGCTGATGTGTGAATGGCGTATAGAACCCCGGCCACGTGTAGTCACGCTGCATGGGTGAAGGTATCTTCGGAATATTTTGACTTGGAAGAAAGTTGTCCAAGTATGTGGCAAGAGTTTTCATCTCGCCGTGATCCCAACATACAAGCAATTCTTTGCTGTGTTTGTTGTCTTGTACTATTTCGCTGCGCTCTAAACGTGCTGTAATTTCAGAGGCAAACGAATTTGATGCAGTGAATTTCACTGCTGCGTTATCAACTATTTCCATACTGTACCTACTGAGTTAGAAGCCCGTATCGTGGGCCAGACGGTTGATGCCTAGGCGGACTTGGTAGCGATACCTATCATCAACTGACGCAGTTATTTTGAGGGAAAAGTGGGTGGAAACCCTCATGCACACTTGCGTCTAGTGCTTCACTTCATCGCCCCGCTTGCATTTCTGCGGAACGAACGATTCTTAGATGGTGACTGTAACCTAGTCCCGTCGCCGTTGCTACCCCCTTTTGAGAGTGCTTTGACATGGGCAACGTCCTTACCCTTTCGGCTAATACCTTTCTTATCGTAGGATCTACGCGCCCGCTGACGCTCCATTCGATTTTCGTGTTCGCCCCTTTCGACCTGTTGCTTGTACTCTTTCTTGTACGGACGGCTTTTGTTCACGTACGGCATCGTAGTTCTCCATTAAGTCTGCTGTTTGGTCTAGTACATCTTTAATGTACTCGTGAAACTTAAAGTTAGCATTAAACCTGTCGGCAAGTTTGTTGTACATGGTTGTGAGTTTTTTGCATCGACCCATCTCGTATGCACGGGCTGCACTAAAATGCGCCACTTTTTCTTCTAAGTTCTTTATCTCACGACGCTTCTTTGCGAGTAATAGTTGAAGTTCCGCTATCTCAATGTCTTTGTCATCCTCAATCATCTGCTACCTCTCTCTGTAAAAGTTACAAGTATTGACAGGACACCAACCACATAACGGCCCTGCTTTGGGGAACCATACGCCACTGTCGTAGGCTACCTCAAGACGTTTGAGATCTAGTAGGAAACTTCCCCACATTTTATCGATGTCTTTCCTGCCGTACTCTTCCGTCACAAACGTGTTGTGCATCACAAACAGTAGTCCTGCCTTGATGCTCTGCACCTCGGGAAAGTGTGCGTAAGTCATCAACGCCATCAACTTCAACTGCTTTGGATCAGGGTATCTGTTGCTGCCTGTCTTGTAGTCCACGATGTAAGCAGCGGCCCCGTCCACTATCAATAAGTCAACAATGCCTCGTACCCACCTAGTATCGGAATCAAACGCGCACGGTTTAAAGTCTTTGGTTAGCGCCATCTCATGTTCACAGTATTTCGTACCGCTAATCTCAAGTAGCGCGTCCAACTGTGGCTTAAACCGTAAATAGTTCTTGGCAAGGGGCGTACCATCACGAACATAGTCTTCGCAAGCCTTGTGAACCTCCGTCCCATACAACATCTGGTGCGTAGTCTTTTTCTCAAAGTCCTTCGCTACCTTCGTGTGATAATACTGTTTAGGACAATTAATGAAGTCCTTTAAACTGCTGAACGACCACTGAATCACTAGCAATCCCCGTAAGACTGACCGAACTTGGCTTCACAGGCGACGGGCAAATCCACAGCCCACTCTGGTGGAGTAGACATCACTTGTACAATGAACGCAAGGGCTTCATCGACTTCTTCTTTTGGGACAACTACCACCGCTGCGTCATGCACGGTCAACACCGGGCGGTATCGCTCTTTAATCTTGAGCATCTGCTCACCGACGATGATACGGGCCAAGGCTTGAACGATGTTCTCAACCATCGCGCCTCCCCATATCGAAGTTACCCCTCGTCGTGATTTGTAAATATACTTCTTATCGTTTAAACGTAAGTCTGGGTATCGTATAAACAATTCATTAGGGAGACAGATGCCGGAAGAAGTGATGTTTACTACGCCTTCTTTACCTATCGAGTAAGGTCGTAATTGATGAGGCCATGAGGACAAGTGGGTTAGCGTGTTATCGCACTCTCGCCACAAGTCCGTGATCATGTGGTTGGACTCACGATACAGATCCACGATGCGCTTACACTCGTCCTCCGGCAGGTCAGCACCCGGCGGTTGAGTCTTCAGTGTATGCTGTAACTTCTTCGCCCCAGTGCCATAACCCAGTCCAAGGATGCAGGTCTTACCAACGAACCGTTCAACCGGATTGGCCTTGGTGATGGGCTGCTTGTAAATTTTCGTTGCAAAAATCGAATACACATCCTCGCCGTTACGGAACTGCTCCGTCACATCATCCTGCCCTGCAAGCCACGCCAGTACGCGGGCTTCTATCTGAGAAGAGTCACAGTTGATAACTACATGGCCTGCTGGGGCCATGATTGATCGCTTCAGCGTTTTCTTTTTCTTATCACGGCTTGGCAAGTTCTGAAAGTTTACTGAGTCAGTACCGGCCCAACGTCCGGTGTGAGCGCCGTAATACTTTAACGGAATCGGCAGCAGCCCCTTGTTTCTGGCCCCGATGCCGATGAACCGTTCAATACGTGACTCTTCGATGGTGGACTTAGTGCCTAGGCGCACCGCGCACAGTTGCTGAATGAACGGGTCTTCGTGTTCTAATAACTCAATAAACCCTTCATCGTTTTTAGCAAGCGCAAAAGTTTCCTTACCTGTTGTTGGACTAATCTTCATCGGTACCGGGACGTTAAGGTCTGCCAGTACCGCTGCAAATTGCGGGTTGCTAGCCAACTTCTGCCGTACTTCCTCTTCGGTGCCACAGCCTAGTCGGCCTTGCAATCCCGCCAAGAGTTCACTCTTTTCGTTCTTAACTTCTTCTAGTCGTTCAACCAACATGGCGTCATGCACTTCCAACACCGGCTGCGTGTACATACGCAGGGTCATGTCAATTAAATCTAGTTCTTTCTGCGGGAAGTGATCTTCGATAAAAAGGTTGAACAACTTGAAAGTAAGATCGACATCGTTAATGCAATAATTCCCATAACGATGCAGATCAACAGGATTAAAGTCTTTCCTACGCTTGCCAATAGCGTCGATGACTTCCGTGCCTTTTTCACCCAGATCATACATCTTCACCAAGTTTGCTAGAGATCCGCTTACATCAACCCCATGTTTCGCCCGCGCCATACAAAGCGTATCGAAGTAATAAGCAGGGACAATGTTAAAGATGAATGAAAGGATCGCCCCGTCAAACATGGTGTTGTGACAAAGTAGTGCTGATTCTGACCAGTCAATTTGGTCTAATCGCTTTTTAATTTCTTTATGGTCGCCACTAAACCATTCGGGCTGGGCGTCGTCAATTTTAATTGCAACACCAATTACTTCAAACTGTGACGAACGAATGTACTCCTCGGTTGTAAGTTTAGTCAGACTGAAGTCCTTAGCGTAGTAAGTCTCAAAGTCGAGCGTGACGAAACTCATGGGTCAACGCTCCACGTTACGGTCTGCCGTTGCAACCGGGGCCATTCAACTACCGTGGTGAAAGACTTGTCTTGAACAAGAATGTGATTTGTGGGCTGTGCCGTGAATCTGCCGTTGTCCAACTTGATAAAGTAAAACTCTTTGGACTGCTCCGGCTCTAGGCTAAACCCATCGAGCATGGGTATCGCTGTGAACATGTACCGACCACGCAGTTCTTCCTTGCTTCGCAACCTCGTGCATACAGGCACGGCTTCAAGGAATGGGTACTCCACCACGCTGAACTGATGACCGTAGCAGTCCCAAGTCTGTGCGTCACACGGTTCCCAATCAAAGTCAACCTGATCATGCGCCAACTTGTGTAGCGGCACGTTGCGATACACCGCACCGGACTCCAACATCACGTGGCATCCCCACGTTCTGCCGGGATGGCTGACCAGACCAAACCACGCGACACGTTCCCACTTGTCGTTGCCGAATGTGTTCGGCTCCACGTAGCAATACGTATGGCGGGGCAACGGCCCCGCGCCAGAGTAAATCATTTTCTTTTACCACCCTTTTTTAACATAGCGACTTCTCGTCGTAGTCGCTGAATCTCGTCGTGACATGCCCAAAGAACCCCACCCACGGTGAGGAACTTCATTTCGGTTGTAGTTGATGCGTCATTGATCTCGTTCGGCAGCGACCGGATCAAGTCCAGAATGTCATCCTCAACTTCCATCGTTATTGCCCCACTGATTGATCTGTCGTTCAAGAACAATAACTTGACCCGATAAGATCTCTACCCTGTCTTCTAATTCTTTTATGTGTTTTAGATACGAACGAATCCGGTCACGCAATTCGCTGATCTCTACTTGATACTCGGTCGTGGTGTGAGATCGTCTATCCCACTCACGCTCCCACGCACCGGGAGGGGATTCTCTGTCAAAGATCATAACCCCTCCTACTTTGGCAGAGT
>Ga0247723_1001397_pt1 | contig 14205 bp, 22 predicted proteins | sample MSEWelMarce5H_FC_FD_189079 | JGI IMG/M metagenome (GOLD analysis project Ga0247723, IMG submission 189079) | Subsurface sediment microbial communities from gas well in West Virginia, United States - MSEEL Well Study Marcellus 5H_FC | ecosystem: Environmental > Terrestrial > Deep subsurface >...
CGAGGAGTCAATAGCTACCTCACCTATCGAGACTACCCGCACCGAGACACTTTGCACGTGGATCTCAAGCCTTGCAAGTCCGTGGCCTTATATGAGTGTTGAGGAGTCCGGCGATAAAACGCTACAGCTCAACCCGGGCCCTCTTACTATCTTTGGTTTTGACGTAAGCCCGAGCCGCCGCGATGCAAGTTTGGTAATGGGCCAAGTAATGCCGGACGGCCGTATAGGCGTTGCAGTCCTTGAGGTATTTCATAACGACGTGGCAGTAGATGACTTGTTTATAGCTCAGCGCATTAAACACTGGACAAATATCTATTTTCCTCGGACCGTTTGTTACGACAAGTACACCACGGCCTCAATAGCTAAACGCCTCGAGATGAGCGGCGTAGCGATGCAGGATATATCCGGGCAGACTGCCTATCAGGCGTGCGGGGATCTCTACGATGCTCTCGTAAATAAACGTCTCGTACACTCGGGGCAAAATGAGCTAGTCGAGAGTATGGCTAACTGCGCAGCTAAGGTATCGGATGCAAGCTGGCGTATTATCCGGCGTAAATCGGCTGGCCCTGTAGATGCTGCAATCGGTTTAAGTTTTGTAGTTCATATACTAAATCAGCCCGTAGGTGAGGTTAAAGTTTACAGTTAGACACGGACACAAAAACCTGCAAAATGCTTGACTAATTGGGAAAATCCCTCTTATGGGACTACTAGAAACCTTTGGTATCAAGAGAGCTGAAAAGCCATCTATTGAGGCCCAGTACGCACCTGCCGTAATGACTACGCAATACGGTTATGGATCATTTAATACAGGATCTACTTACGGATATAACTCCAACGGTATCGACCGAACTTTTGCTTTACAAGTTGCAAGTGTCGCACGTTGCCGCAATTTAGTTGCCGGAGTTATTTCGAGTATTGACTTAGCGCTGTATAAAAAATCTACAGGAGAAAAATTAGGCTCTCCTGTTTGGTTAGAACAACCTGATATTAGACAACCTCGCAGCGTTACTATCTCTGCAACTGTAGATAGCCTTATATTTTACGGCGTTGCATATTGGCGCGTTACAAGTTTGTACGCGGACGATGGACGTCCATCCGGTTTTGAGTGGGTAGCAAATAACCGCGTAACTTATACAACAAACAAGTACGGCACAGAAATAGAAGATTATTTCGTCGATGGCGAAAAAGTACCTATGGGCGGTATTGGTTCACTTGTTACTTTTCAATCTTTATTACCGGGCGTATTAGATACAGCATCTACAACAATTAAAGCAGCTTACGATATTCAGCGCGCAAGTGCTGTAAGCGCTGCTACTCCTATGGCTACAACCGTGTTAAAAAATAACGGCGCAGACTTGCCTGAGTCACAGATACAAGGTTTGTTAGCAAGTTGGAAGGCTAGTCGCGCCTCGCGATCAACGGCATATTTAACGAGCACTCTCAGCGTAGAAAACGTAGGCTTTAGTCCTAAGGACATGATGTATAACGAGGCATCACAATACTTAGCTACAGAAATTGCACGCGCTATGAACGTACCTGCTTATTATATTTCTGCGGATATGAATAACTCTATGACGTACCAAAATATATTAGATGGACGTAAAGAGTTTGTGGCTTATTCATTACAGCCTTATATCTCAGCTATTGAGGACCGTTTATCTATGAACGATATTACAAACTCTGCTAACGAAGTTCGCTTTGCAGTTGATGACTCATTTTTACGAGTCGATGCTATGGAGCGCCTAGACATTATTGAAAAGATGTTAAACCTCAATCTAATTGGCGTAGATCAAGCTCGTCAGATGGAACAACTCACACCGCTAGGAGATGCAAGTGCTACTAACGTTTAGTCAGGAAATACAAGCAGCCGATACAGAAAAACGAACTATTTACGGGATGGTTGCACCGTATGGCGAAGTAGGACACACAAGCGCCGGGCCAGTTGTATTTGAGCGCGGCTCTATTGCAATACCGGATGCAACAAAAATTAAACTTTTATTGCAACACCAACAAGATAAGCCAGTAGGTCGCGCTATTTCATTTAGCGACTCGACCGAAGGCGTTTACGGATCCTTCAAGTTATCTAGCAGCACTCGAGGACAAGATGCGCTAGTACTCGCTCAGGAAAACCTAGTAACCGGCTTATCCGTAGGGGTAGATGTAACTGCCTCTAAGCCAATGGGTGATTACCTGTTAGTGACGGCGGCGGTCCTCAAAGAGGTATCGCTCGTTGAGAGCGCAGCCTTTTCTAGCGCATCCGTAACTGATATTGCAGCAGCTCGAGCAGCGCTTGAGGCAGCTACAAGTACAAAAGAAAAAACAACAACGATAAATACGACAATCGTAGAAATCGAAACCGAAACAGAAACCGAAAGCGAGGATGCTGTGACTACAGCCCCTGAAAATACACCTGAGGAGACTCAGGTAGATACACCGGTCGAGGCTGAAAAGGTCGAGGCCGCTCGTAAGATTATCCGTCCATCCGTACTTGACTCACAAAGAGTACGTACACCAATCACTTCAATGGGTGCATACACAGAGCACAAGATTAAGGCAGCTCTCGGTAACGAGGACTCAAAGCTCTATGTAACCGCAGCTGATGATAGTTTTTCTACCAACCCTGCATTTTCACCTACTCAATACCTCTCAGAGTTCCCAACTAACACACGTTTTGGTACACCTGCTATTGACGCGTGCTCTCGTGGAACTTTGCCAGCTAACGGTATGACTATTAACGTGCCATCACTTGTGACTTCAGCAGGCGGCGGTACAGGCGTAGCACCTGTTGTAACTGTTGAGCTTGAGGCCGGAGCTGTACAAAACACAGGTATGGAAACAGCTTACTTAACTGGCACTGTATCTAAGTACGCAGGTATGAACACTATTAGCGTGGAATTACTAGAGCGCTCAGATCCTAACTTTTATGCTGAGCTAACAAACCAACTGCAAAACGCTTACCTTAAGACACTTGATACAACAGTATTAAGTGCTCTTATCGCAGCTGGTCAATACAGCTCAGGATGCGATGCAGACTCAGGCGGCATTATCGAGTTTGCCTCAGATGCAGCACGTAAGGTTTACGAGGCTACAGGTTATTTTGCTAATAACTATATTGCTAACGGTTCACAATGGCAGCTACTTATGGGAGCTACAGATACAACCGGGCGCCCAATTTATTCTGCATCACAGCCAATGAACGCCGGCGGTTTAACTCAACCGGGCTCAATTCGCGGGAACGTGCTAGGACTTGATTTATACGTAGACAAGAACTTCACAGCTACTACAACAATCGACGATAGCGCAGTAATTCTTGCGCCTGAGGCGTTCACTGTTTATCAGTCACCAACAGCGTATATGTCTGTAAACGTAGTATCTAACTTGCAGGTGCAGGTAGCGATTTACGGTTATATGGCAACAATCGCAAAGATGCCTAAGGGCATCGTTAAGTTCAACCTGAACTAACAACACACTAATAGTCGGTAGGGCTCTTAGCCCTTTGAGCCCTACCGGCCCATAGTTAGAGAGGAGCAGACAAGTGCCAGCTACATACGTCACCGAGCAAGAGCTTAGAGATAATCTAGGAATAGGCGATTTATATGCGGATAGTATTATCGAGGAGTGCTGCCAGTCTGCTCAGGATATTCTTAATCAGTTTTTATGGTTTGACTCTGCACCTGTAGTAGGTACAGCTTTGCAAAACAACGTAGCTACAGTGATGGTCGCTAACCCTGCAATTTTTAGCACGGGCGATAGCGTAACCTTGAGTGGGTGCGGCTCAACTTACAACGGCACATACACAATTACAGGCACTATCCCGTGGACTGCAGGCACGACTACTGCCCTGCCAACTATTGCTTTTAATCGCGGCATATTTAACTGGCCTAACGGCTATAGCTTTATTCAGTTTGCTAAGACTGCAGCAAACTTAAACTTTACTCGCGTATTGCCTTATGGCTCAGCTACAGGTGCCGATACTAAAACAAACACTTATGCCACTACCCCAGCGGTACGCGAGGCGGCGATGATCCTAGCCGTAGATATTTTTCAGGCCCGTCAAGTATCACAAACAGGCGGCGTATCTATCGACGGTTTTAGCCCTAGCCCTTACCGTATGGGTAACTCAATGATTGGCAAAATCAGGGGGCTTATTGCCGGATACGCAAACCCCGGGGCTATGGTCGGATAAATGCCTACTCCAATAACTACGCTCCGTGCGACTATCGCAGCGGCTTTAGCAAATAATAACGTGTGGAATACCTACGATTTTCCGCCTCCAACTATTACGGCTAACTCAGTTATTGTTGCGCCGGCAGATAGTTATTTAACGCCAAGCAATAACACAAATATAAATATCTCACCTTTGGCAAACCTAAAAATTATTTTGACGGTGCCTATGCTGGACAATAAGGGCAACCTTAACGGTATCGAGACTCTGGCCTGTGCAGTATTTAAGAAATTGGCTAACTCAAATATCGTAATGAACATTGGCAGTATGTCGGCTCCCTCAGTACTTAGCGTACAAAGCGGGGACTTACTCACCGCCGATTTTAGTATAAGCGTATTAACGAGCTGGGAGTAAAACAATGAGCTACACAGATGAAGATATAGCGTTTTTAATCAAAATCGGACAAATAACCGAGGCTGATAAAAAAGTAACAAAAGCAGCACCCGCACCTATAGAGAAAACAGAGGAATAACAACAATGGCAATTTATCTTTCCAATACCGTGCAGGTCACGCTTAATAGTGTGGCCCTCACAGATCACTGTACAGCGGCCACAATTAACCGCACTTTTGACGAGCTGGAAGTTACAGCTATGGGCGATACAGCGCATAAGTTTGTTAAGGGCCTAGAGTCAAGCACAATTACTTTAGATTTCCTTAGCGATACTGCAGCGGCAAACGTAAACGCAACACTGCAAGCAGCGTGGGGTACAACAGTGCCACTAACTCTTAAGCAGTCAAGTGCCGCAACGTCAGCTACTAACCCGCTATACAGCACCACTATCTTGGTAAACAACACCACAGATATTAACGGCGCTGTAGGCGATATTGCTACACAGTCAATTACATTTACTTGTAATTCACCTATCGTAATTACCACTTCCTGATAACAAACAAAGGGGCACACAATGGCAAGACTCAAAATAACAAGGGCAGACGGAAACGTAAGCGAGCACCAAATTACGCCACGTATCGAGTATGCCTTTGAGCTGTACGCTAAAAAGGGTTTTATGAAAGCGTTTAGGGATGACGAAAAGCAGAGCGATCTATATTGGTTAGCCCACGAGTGCATACGCACAAGCGGCGAGGTTGTACCGGTGTTTGGTCCCGAGTTTTTAGACTCATTATCTAAAGTCGAGGTTTTAGACGATCTCCCTTTGGGGTAGTGGGGCGGGGGTCCTTTGGGTATCTAGTAGCGCAGTTAGCTATAGCTACCCATATCCCGCCCCAATACTTGCTAGACCTAGACGTAGCGATGTTCCAAAACCTAGTACAAGTATTAAACGACCAAGCTAAGGAGGCACAAAATGCCCGTAGAGCTAAAGGGGGCCCTCGCCACCGTTAAGGCTATGCGCAAGTTTGACCCGGACCTCCTTAAAGAAATGAACAAAGAGATACGTGCCGTTATGGTGCCTTTACGTGATAAGGCTCGAGGCTACGCACCTAGTCCTCAACCGGATAACCTTTACGGCTGGGCAGAGGGCAGCGTAGGTAAGAAAATTACAGCTCGTAACTCAGCCTTTAGACAATTTAACACTGAGGGCCGAGTTCGCCTTTTCCCGCTCTACGATCATAAAACAGTAGTCAGCGGTATCAAATATAGTCAGTCTCCTACTAAACGGAATAGGAGCGGCTTTAGATCGTTGTACTTTATCTATAACGCCTCAGCTGCCGGCTCTATATATGAGACTGCTGGACGTAAGAACCCGGGCGGTGACTCAGCTAGTAAGTCTAATAACCCGGGTGCAGGTGCTCACTTTATTAACCGTATGGGTCCTTTATACGGAGACAAGCAAAAGGAGCGCGGTCGCCTTATTTTCCGTGCAGCTTACGAGGATCGTGGTAAAGCGCAGGATGCGGTTATTTTGGCTATCTCTACAGCTATAGAAAAGTTTAACAAAATAAGTAAAGACTCCTACAGGCTGGCGGCATAATGGCACTACCAAACTTAGTATTTAGTGTTGCCTCAGAGTATGACGGCAAAGGCTTAGGCAAAGCGCGCAAGGACGTAAACAGCTTTGATAAAACTGTAAAAAACCTTGCCAAGACAGTAGGCGTAACTTTATCGGCAGCCGCCGTTGTTAAGTTTGGTAAAGCATCTGTTAAAGCATTTTTAGCAGATGATAAAGCCGCAGCTACTCTTACTAAAACTCTGGGTAACTTAAACTTAGCCTTTGAGGATCAGAGAGTTAGATCCTATATATCTACTTTAGAGCAAACCTCGGGCGTACTCGATAGTGAATTAAGGCCGGCTATGCAGGCCCTATTGACTACAACAGGTAGCGTTACTAAATCGCAAGAGCTTTTAGGCTTAGCCCTCGATGTTGCAGCGGGCAGCGGCGAAAGTTTGGTAGGAGTCTCAAACGATATAGCCCAGGCTTATGTAGGTAACACAAAAGGACTTAGAAAATATAACCTCGGTTTAACTCAGACAGAATTAAAAACCGCCTCTTTTATAGAATTACAAACAGCTCTAAATAAACAATTTAGCGGGCAAAATGCAGCGCAGTTAAGTACCTACGCAGGGCAACTAAGTTTAATTAAAGTCGCTTACGACAATATGCAAGAGACTATAGGTAAAGGCCTTGTAGATAGTTTTGTTTTATTGTCCGGCGATGCTGGCATAGGTGGCGCTACTAAGGCTATGGAGACTTTTGGCCAAACTGCCGCCGATGTTATTTTGGGCGTAGCTAGTCTCGTAGATAAAATCACACCTAAAACAAGTATTGCCGGAGAGCCCGGGTTTTGGCACGATCTCTATATAGCCTTTGGCGGGCAGATTATTGAGGACCTTGCAGGCTTAGGCCAAGCTACTCGATTAAAGCCCGGACCGTTTAAGACCCCTATGACTGTCTCAGGCCAGTCTACAGGCAACAGTTTAACGGCAGTAGAAAAGTTACGGGCACAAGCTGAGGCCGAGGCACTTAAAAGAGCTAAGGCACTTGCAGCCGCACAAAAGGTACAACTTGCTAATGCTAAAAAACTAGCTGCCGAGGCACAGAAAAAATTGGCCTTAGAAAAGGCGAGCGCGGTACTTAACCAAGCTAATAAATTATTTGATTTAGATCGTATCCAACTCGCAGCTGCCGCTATGGCTAAACAGACCGAGGAGGACCGAGTACGCATCCGGCTTAAAACTAATATCCTCGAGCTAGAGGATGCGATTAACGAAGGCAACGTACAAGCTGCAGCTAAGTTTGCCAGCCTTATTACGCAGGATGCGGCGTTACTCGGACAGTTACGCGGTGTAATGATTAGCCTCGGCGACGTACCTAATCCGTTTGAGGCGTGGCTAGCGACCTTGCAGGCTGCTTTAGCTGCGTTATTAGCTCTTACTACTATTCAGCCTACAACTACCATTATGGGCACACCTAATAACAATTACGTAGGCGGCACCTATCTAGGCCCGGACGTTTATCAGTCCACACTTACAGGCAGGGCACTAGAGAACAAACTAGCCAAAAACGATGCCTTTGCAACTATGGCTACAGGTGGAATTGTTACAGAGGCGACTATGGCCCTTATCGGTGAGGCTGGGCCCGAGGCTGTTATCCCACTAAATAAAATGGGATCTATGGGCGGTACTTACGTCACCGTAAATATATCAGGCTCAGTCACAACAGAGCGCGATTTAGTAGATGCCATTACCCAGGGTATTTACAATAACCAAGCAGCCGGTATCCCTATTAACTACTCAACGGTGTACTAATGCCAGTCCTACCAGCTACCCCGATAGTTAAAATTAACCTTACGCAAGGTGCCTCGTTTGGTACCGTAATGGTGCTGGGTACTGGTCAATTAGGTTTTGCAGAGCTCGGTACCGTCGTACCTAATATCGTGGACGTATCGGCTGAAACGCTTAAGATTTCTACACGCCGTAGCCGTAATACCCTGCAGGATAAATACCTTAGCGGTCAGGCAACAGTACGAGTAAATGACCCGGACGGCTACTTTAACCCTCAAAACACAGGGTCGCCCTACTACCCGGACGTGCAGCCTCTACGCAAGATACAGATACAAGCTAATTACAACGGCACCCTCTACCCTATCTTTGCAGGATATATCACAGAGTTTTTATACACCTATCCACAAAACCAAGAGACCGGGTTTGTAGATCTAATATGCTTTGATGCCTTCAGACTTTTCTATAACTCAAACGTAACTACGGTTACAGGAGCTACAGCCGGGCAAGATACAGGCACGCGTATTAACAAAATCCTCGATATGGTGGCATTTCCTAACTCTCAGCGTTCGGTGCAAACTGGCAATACGACGTGCCAAGTGGACCCGGGCGGCACTCGTACAGTCCTCGATGCGTGCCAAACAGTCGAGTTTACAGAGGGACCGGGCGCCTTTTATATCGACAAAGCAGGTAACGTAGTATTTAAGAACCGTACCTATTGCTTTGATGCACAAAGCGCTACGCCTACAGTATTTAATAACGACGGTGTAACAGGTATTAACTACTCCAAAATCCAATTTAGCTTTAACGATAAAGCAATAGTAAACCGGGCAAGCGTTACCCCTATTGGACTAGCTACACAGACTTACGAGGATGCGACCTCTATCGCTCAATACTTTACCCGGGCCATTACAGCTAACAATATGCTTATGCAAAGCACAGGGGTGGCGCTAAGTCTAGCCACCGCGTACGTAGGCGCTCGCAAAGATGCCATTTTGACGATTAGTCAGATAACCCTCGATCTTGTAACTCTCGGCTATACCACCGGAGTAGAGGCCGCTTTAGATCTTGACTATTTCGACACTATGGAAATTACCAATTATGGACAGTCCGGCACGGTCATAACTCAAACCCTGCAGTGCCAAGGCATAGCTCACGATATTACGGCTAATAGTTGGGATACGACACTTACTACCGAGGAGGCTTTAATAGATGCTAACTACTAAAATTATTATCCTAAGGAGAGTGTGCTAATGGCAACAGGCTGGCCAATGAAAACGACCTATGCGGACGGGGACGTCTATTCCGCATCGGATGTTAATGATATTACTGGAACAGTAAACCTATTACAGACAAGCACCCTATCTGTTCAAGCTGGTAAGAACCGCGTAATAAATGGCGGTATGGATGTATGGCAACGAGGTACAACCTTTGCCAACCCTGCTCTTGGCTATACAGCCGATAGATGGCAAGGTTCAACTGCAACAGCGGGAACTATCACACGCGTTGCAACAGGTGACACAACAAACTTGCCTAACATCCAGTATGCGTTGCGTTATCAAAGAACAAACGGCTCAACTAGCACATCTCAGTTAAACATTATTCAAAACTTTGAGAGTGTTAATTCAATTCCTTTGGCTGGAAAAACAGTTACTCTTTCTTTCTATGCTCGCAAAGGTGCTAACTATTCTCCTACTTCTAGCCTTCTCGGTGTTATCTTGGCAACTGGCACAGGCACAGACCAAAATTATTACACAGCAGGTTACACAGGTCAGGCAGATACAATTTCATCTAGCGCGACTTTAACAACAACTTGGCAACGATTTACCTACACAGCAACCTTGCCATCTAATATGACTGAAATGGCTGTTTATTTTTATTGCGCTCCTACTGGTACTGCTGGTGCAGCCGATTATTACGAAATTACTGGCGTTCAGGTTGAATTAGGAAGTTATGCAACTTCTTTCAGCCGTTCTGCTCCTAATTATGGTGGTGAATTGGCTGCTTGCCAAAGGTATTACTGGAGAAATACACCCAATGGCGGAAATGCTTATCTATCCTCAATGGGTACTGGGGCAACAACATCTATTGCAGACATGATTATTGCTGTGCCAGTACCTATGAGAGTTATTCCAACAGTATTAGAAACTTCTACAATTAGATTGCTTGATGGTAGCAATGCTTTTTCAACTGGAACTTGGACTCTTAATTCAAGCGATAGCAGTTATACATATCCAATTATTAGATACACACATGGTTCGGCTGCATTGACTCAATTTAGACCATATTTTATTGCTGCCAATAGCAACACATCGGCTTATATCGCACTAGGAGCAGAACTCTAATGGAAAACATTACCTATTTTACGGATGAATTAAACGGCTCAGAGCATGTCATTATTGACAAAGGTAATGGAGAGTTCGTTTCCATGCTGAAAAGCGTTTATGACGAAATGATTACCAATGCAGACAAGCTATAACGGCTGGCCTGCCTCGAAGGACCCGGACGAGATCCGTATTACTAGCTACAAGGTCGAAGGCACAAACCTTAAGCTGCGATGCGCTGAGGGCTGCGGCCCACTACTTGCAGCCTTTACTGCCGAGTTTAATACTCTAATCGAGCCGGTAGAGGGCGGTACTTTCGATGACTGGTCATACGCTTACAGGATGGTACGTGGTAGCGAGGACAAACTAAGTTGCCACTCCTCCGGTACAGCTATAGACCTTAACGCGACTAAACACGCACTAGGCAAAATCGGGACTTTTCCTCCTGAGAAGGTACCTATGATCCGTGCGCTCGCTAAAAAATACGGCCTCAAGTGGGGCGGCGATTACACGAACAGAAAAGACGAGATGCACTTCGAGGTAGCAATTACCCCGGAGAAGGCAAAACAACTAATCACTAAATTAGGGCTAGATGGAGTAAAAAAATGAGCGAACAACTTAAAGCTGCAGGCCTTTCATACTTAAGAGCTGCAGTTAGTTGCGTGGGAGCGCTATACCTCTCAGGCATTACAGATCCAAAAACACTAGCTAATGCGTTTATCGCAGGTTTAGTCGGTCCTATCCTCAAGGCTCTAGCACCAAGCGAAAAGCAGTTTGGCGTAGGCGCTAACTAATGAAAGCCCTGATAGGGGCGATTTTGGGGAGTCTGCTCCTATCGGGGTGCGGTTATCAAGGATGGGTAAGGTATGAGTGCCAAGAGTACGAAAACTGGAGTAACCCAAACTGCCAGCCTCCACGGTGCGAAGTTGTGGGTACGTGTACCAAAGACCTCATCCCCAAGGAAATCTATGAGCCGTTTAAGCCCTGAGGATCTACACGCGCGCCTTATTGTGTTTATTGGAGTGACCTTAGCCCTTGTTTTTGGTATATCAGTTTTCGGGATGCTCTACGCGCTTATCTTTGTAACTCAGCCGGTCAGTGCTCAAGCTCCTAACGACCGAGCTTTTATAGATTTACTTACAACTTTAACGGTATTTCTTACGGGCTCTCTCGGCGGCGTACTAGCTAGTAATGGGCTTAAGTCCAAACCTAGAAAAGAGGACCAACCTCCTAGCGTGTCTTAGTCGCATCTTGTCGGTATGTGCCTTTACCCTTATGGTGTACCACAAACTGCCGAGCCGGGCTAAGCTCTCAGGGTTTAGATCGTATCGGCCTTAACAAAGGGCGTAATACAATGAGTACAGTTTTAGAGATACAAGTGTTAATTTATATGTTTATCGTAGCCTCGATTACCGCGATAATTTTCTACGCAAAAGGTTTTAACGAGGGCAAGAAAATCGGGACACAGCTGGGCTATCGCCGTGGCGCTAAATCGGTACAACAATGATTAGCACCTCAAAGGCAGGCGTATTTTGTGATTACTGCAAGGACCGCTGGGGTGGCCGTCACGTCAAAGGCGTGTGGGAGTGGCACGAAAAGGCCCGCCGTCAAGCTGTAGTAACAATTACAAGCGTAACGATTAAAGCTAAAGGCACCGTGCGGAGCTACTGCGGTGAGTGCCGAGAAATCGTAAGTAACTGGCCGGATGGCACCGTTTTCCCTTTATCCGAGCAGGTGGAGCAGGCTATTAAAGCTGAGTCGCCTCTACTTAAGTTTGGAGTATCACAATGACGTTTTTAGATAACTACGAGGATGTAAACAGCCGCATTAAACGTTTTAGATCAGAGTTTGCGAGCGGCCGTTTAATAGCTTATATCGAGGATGCAAACCTTAAAGAGGGCTGGATACTTATCAAAGCTGAGGCTTATCGTGAATATGAGGATACGGTGCCTAGCGCCGTGGACTATGCCTATGGCAACGTGGCAACTTACCCGGCTAATCTTAAAAAATGGTTTGTCGAGGATACGATTACAAGCGCTTACGGCAGAGTTATAGGTTTGCTAACTCCGAGCCTCGAGCATAAAGCGCGTAGTACCTCTCAAGATATGGCACGAGTCGAGCAGCCTGTAAGTACACCGGACTACTGGAGTATCGGTAAAGAGCCCGAAGGCACTGCAGTACCACTAGCTGCAACGCTTGAGACCGTGGCAGACCAACTCGGAGCAGAGGTTATAGAGTCATCTCCTATTTGTAACCACGGACGTATGATTTACAAAGAGGGCAAGAGTTCCAAAACGGGGAACGCCTACAAAGGCTGGACCTGCCCGTCGAAGGTTAAAAGCGATCAGTGCAAAGCTGTGTGGATGTGAAACACGTTTACAGCTTTATCCGGTATTTCGGTGGGAGCAACTGCAGCCTGTGTGATAACGACACGGCCGTAAATGAATACAAACGAGACGATAATTTACTCGAGGTATTTTGTACCTCTTGTGAGGATAGGTTAGAACTCTAATGGGCGAAATGCAGATGATTAAAAACGGCGTAGCTACAACTATCCACAGAGACGGCAGCATTACCCGCGAAATTGTGGATAAGTGCGATAATTGTGGGGACTACAGGTCCAAACAAGGGGGCCTAACTATCACCGTAGTAGGTGGTGAGGCGGTTATATGGCTATGCGAATTGTGCCGGGGTTAGATCGTGTAGTACTCGACCACGAACAAGAGCAGTTAGCCCACGATGTAGGTTTTAAGTGGATGCAGGTAAAAAACTCGCATCCTACAACGCAGCGGGGACAATATAACCGAGCTCTTAATTATCACGAAATGGTAACGGAAAAGGCTGAGGCTATGGGAGCTCAGATAGCTGTAGCTATTCACTTTAACGATTACTCATACGTGCCACGCTTTGACGATTTCCACGATGGCGCAGATGTTGGTGGAAATATCGAGGTCAAACACACACACCACGTAAACGGCCATTTAATAATTCAGGATAGGCCTCGACCTGCCGAGCGTATGCGAGATATAGCAATACTCGTAATTGGTAAGTCACCGGTCTATTACCTAGTGGGCTGGATGCCTGTAGCTATGGCTATGCAGCCGAGGTATCGGGTGGCGTGGGATAACAACTACTGGGTACCTCAAGCTAACCTGTTTGAGATGAAGTACTTAAAGAGGTCAGAGTATGGCGACAATGCGCTTTAGTTGCAGAGTGTGTAAAGCCGTGCACGATCATAAGAATATAACCGACTTTGGCAACCTACCGCCCGGGGTACTTGTGGTTGAGTGCCTCGGGTGTGGGGTTTTGGGCGTACAGCTTATAGATAACGAGGAAACGGTGAACAACCTATGAAACGGTATTTGACTAGGCTGGTACGCTCCACACTCGCAGGCGAGCCGCTAGGGCGGATAGCTCGCAGGCGATGTTTGGTGCTATCGGGAGTGCTATGTATTAACTCGTTAATAGCAATAAATACAGCCCTAGCAATAGATAAAGACAGTATAAAACACTATGAATATAAAGCGTTTGCAGCTTTAATAATTAACGATAATAAACAGATGAAATGTTTGGATAAGCTCTGGACTAAAGAAAGTAACTGGAGACCAACAGCTAAGAATAAAAAGAGTAGTGCGTTTGGGATACCTCAGCTGTTAAAGATGACTGAGACAAACCCATATAGACAGATAGTCTTAGGTATCAAATATCTAGATCATAGGTATAAAGGCAATGTGTGTTTAGCTTTGCGCACTCATTACGATAAGGGACATTACTAATGGTAAGAGGTACGAGAGACCCTCGAGTATCACGAGCATATAAACAACAACGCTTAGTAGTACTAGCTAGAGATAATTACGTGTGTGTCTATTGTGGTGCAGATGCTACGCAAGTGGATCACGTAATCAGTTTGCGTGACGGGGGCGACCCGCTCTCTTTGGACAACCTCGTTAGTAGCTGTGCTCGATGCAATAACCGT
>Ga0247723_1001398_pt1 | contig 14200 bp, 23 predicted proteins | sample MSEWelMarce5H_FC_FD_189079 | JGI IMG/M metagenome (GOLD analysis project Ga0247723, IMG submission 189079) | Subsurface sediment microbial communities from gas well in West Virginia, United States - MSEEL Well Study Marcellus 5H_FC | ecosystem: Environmental > Terrestrial > Deep subsurface >...
AGTTCATAGACATGGTGCTCTACCCACGTTCCCGTGTGTTACCGGCATAGTGCAAACCCATACGCGGCCGTGAGTGTTATTCAGTTGTACGCGCATATTCATTAGTCAGAAACAAAAGCATTTGGGCTTTTTAGCCATTGAACGCGAGCGTCAGCATTCGCCAATTCAAATTGTTTTTGGTCTGCGTGTAACTCAGCTAGCCGTACGATTAGTTCATGGGCGTCTTGTTTAATCGCTGGCGCATGCCAAGGTTGCTCTGTTAAATCCTCGATGATTGCGTCGGCTTGTATGTCAGCGAGTTGGCTGAACAATGCGCGCAGCTCTTGACGGTCGGCTTCAGTTAAACGGCTCATTGGTAGTCAGGCCTTTCCCATTCTTTGACTTGTGCGGTGTAGATAGTTGGGTGCGGTAGAAGTGACATGTCGTTGAGCATGTCGTGGTGTAGGCGTATTGCGCCGTACTCGGGCGCGCCTAGTTGTTGTATCTCGTAACCAGTTGCCCAGCCGTGGATTAGTACCCGGTGTTTATGGACTTGGGCGAGAATGTAAATGTGGTTTAGGTCATCGTTTGGGCGTTGGGCTAATGACGGTTTCTTGTTTTCGGTGCTGCGTACTTGGTAACTCAACACGTCGAAACCGCCACGGTCTTGTTCTAAGTCGAGCCAATGTTCGCCTAGTGACTTGGCTACTGCGTACTCACCGATGACGCCAGTAATGTTGGACTGCCACCAGTTTTGTTTGCTGTAACTTGTTTTGTCTCTTGGTTTGCGGTCTTTTTGCATGGCGCGTATGTTTCGCCGCGCACCACTAATCGCGCAGTATTCGAGTTCCTCGTAGTCGAGTGTTACTAGTACCTTGCTCATATGTCACTCAGTCGCGCTATAACGGCGTCTAGGTCTTTTGGGTACCAGCAGTAACATTCGTAGTCTGCTTCGAGTAGGTAGCGTTGCCAGCGCAGCTGTGCGTCACTTTGTTTGTTGCGGCCTGCCTTGAGCTCTGCGAACACTAGGCCACCCGTGGGCGAAACCATGACGAGGTCAGGAAATCCTGCGTCGCCTTGGAAATGGGTAGCCCAGCGTTCGCCGACTTGTGCCGGTTTGGCATGGTAAATTAACCAGCCGCGCAACTTAGCCACCGCTACTACTTGCTTCAAGAATTGGGCTTCAGTCATGCCGGCATAGTTATTTGGCATCGTCAACTGCTTTGCAGTCTGGGCAAAACACGGCGTTTGCTATGCGCTCAAAGTCTCGGGCTAGGCGCTTGTAGTCGCCTTGGCAGTCGAGCAGTTGCTGAATGACAATGTTCAGCTCGCGCCGTAGGCTGTCGCGCTCAAGTTGGCTGTCGTAAAGCATGCTTGAATATGCCCATAGTGCCTGCTCTGCCGGCATGTCGTCGGCGTGCATTATTTAACCTTTGGTATCGGTTTAATTGCAAGGAACATGTCTTTAGCCTCTGAATAGGTCATCGGTGCTTCGGGGTCAAAATCTAGCCCACGTTCCGCGCACATTTGGGTAAGCATTTTAATTTGATTAGCGGTCGCGCCACCACCGTTGGCTGGCTGGGTGTGTTCGCGTGGTGCGGTTTGGCTTGCTTCGGTTTGTTCACGGGCTGATAGTCGAGCGCTGCCTATTTCTTTAGACCGTGGGCCGTCCAGTACCGGTGTAGGTCGCGCAATGCTCACTACTTTTGTGCGGTCATCTGATGCCTCTTGGCGTCCTAAAACCTCGTTACTGCTGGCAATGGACTTGTCTATGCCAAAACCCATGTAGCCCAATGCGCGCCCGAGCGCACTTGTTGCGCCGTTAGCTTGCTCTGACAGTTTGGTAAATGTCGTGCGCCCCGGGTATGGCTCAAACATGTAAGCGGTCACGGGAATGGGGTCTTCGGGGTCACGGCTCACCGTTACCGAACACTCAATAAAGAGCTGGTCACCCACTTGGGTTATTTCTGGTCGGTGCTCGACGATGCGCAGCTGCGGGAAAACCTTTAGCGCTTGTTTAAGACGTGTCTTTACGTCTACGTACTCGGAAAGGTCAAAAGCCATTACTCGTACCAGCCGTTCTCATGGTTGTTAATCCAGTCAGCGGCCCACAATGTCACCAAGCCAAAAACTGTCATGACACCTACAAATGCGAAAATGCCTGCAATAGTTCTCATTTTGCACCGCGCAATGCTGTCTCTACTTTGTGGAAAAGCACGTTTATTTGTTCGGCTAAACCAGTGTGGCCGGCATCGTAAAGCTCTTGGCTGATGTCGTCTAGACGGTCTGTGATGCTCTGTGGCTTGGGTTCTAGCGCGCTGGGGTGTTCTAGCCGGCCGATGGCTTGGCGTAGGTCTTCGCATAATGCTGCATCGTCCATTGCGTATGAATAGGCGTGTGCGCGCAAATTGCGGATAAGCACGTCGGTTGCCTTGGGTCGAGTGTTCGCCCATAGGTTCGCTAGTGCTTGGTCTAAATGGTCAGTCGGGTTTACCATGTTGTCTCTTTTCTAGTCGGGTTGAAAATAACTAACGGGTGCAACATACCACAATTTTTGGCGCGCTGTTGCCTTTCCATGGTGCCCAGCCGTGGCGCTTAAATAACGCCAAGGACGCTTTAAGGTTTTTGCGGGGTGACCAGAGTTCGGTCATGTGTTTGCGGACTATCCCAGACTCGACAAGGAACCGTTTGTTACTGCCGTTTATCTGCATGATGCCGTATGAGCCGGTGTATGGGTCGCGCTGGTTCCAAGCTCGGGCGAAGCCTTTGGACTCGCGCAAACATATTTGCATAAGCCGTGGCAAGTCTTTTTTCTGCCAGCCAACTTCTAAAGCCAATGGTTTGTAGCGGTTGCAGTTTGGTTCTACTGCCGCTCTGGTTTGTGTGGCCGGCATGAGTAGTGCAGCTGTGGCGAGTACGCCAAGTAGTCGTTTCATAAGTTTTCTGCCTTTCGTCGGGATAGGTAAAAACCTTAATGGTGTTATTGAGACTTTGCGCGCCTTTGCGCTGAAAGCCTTATGTTGTAACGGTTTTATCGGGTGGGGTTACGCTTTTCCAAGCTTTAACAAACGCTTGTGGGTTGTCTGCCATGGCTGGTGTTAACTCGACGTGTAGCCATAAACCACCGGCCGTGCCACCGTTCGCGGTTTCTGTCCAGTCTTTCCAACCGGGCTTACCGTCACGGTTACAACGCCAGCCACGGCCCCATTTCTCGCAGCCTTTTTTGGTGGTGCCGGCGTAGTCGTGTACTTCTTCAATGCCTAAAACCTTGTAGTTCGCTACCAACCAGTTTGCCCACATGGCGGCAGTTGCCTTGTCTTTGTACCCAATGTCGGCTGCACGGCCTGTGGCGTGCACGCTAAGGCGGTCACTGCCGCGCATGTTACGTACTGCCCAAGTGCCTAAGTTGGTAAAGCCTTTTTTCTTAATGATGTCTACAAACTTTTCGGTGCCGGGGCGTTTGCCTAAAGCCGCGCCGTCGGTGGTGCCGGTGTACTTCATGGCCGGCTAATCATGTCGGCGATGCGTGTCAAGAGTTTTGCAGCTGCGTCGCGCACTATTTTGAGTAGGCCTTTTTTGTCGTCGTTGTTCATTGGTTTTGTCTTTCGGTTAGTTTGACGAGTCAAGTACGCGTAAATCTTCGGTGCCGGACTCGACTAGTGCGTAGACGGTTTCGCCGGCTGGTATGTATAGCTCTAATGGGATTGCGCCTTTTTCGGTTGTGGTGCCGTCGGCGGTGGTGACTGTTTCGCCGCCTAGGTAAACGATGCCGTTACCGATGACGTGTATGTATATGGCGCGGTAGTTGTTGCGTATTGGGGCTATTGCTTGGCGTGTGGTGGTAATGGTGTATTTGGTGCTTTTCACTCTGGTTTATCCTTTGGCTTGTCTTTCAGGCCGTTTGCGCTGAGTAGGCCAGCTAGTGAGCCGGTGAGAAATAGCAGTAGTGGTTGCAAGGTTGCCCATGCGCTTTTGTCGTTGTCTGAGACTTCGAGCGGCTGCGTGACAAATAGCAGGCCGTAAAGTAGCGCCAAGGTAGAGACAACGAAAGTAACGGATAGCGCGCACGCGACAATGAAGATTAGGCGGGCTTTGATTTGCTCGCTGGTCATGCGGTCGGGTCGCCGTGGCGCTGGTATTAAAGGCATTTAGTTTCTACTGTTCGAGTACTGCCAAGGCTGGCGGTGTCTACGGTAATGGTTGTTGCTGCGCGCAAGGCCTTGTTTTTGACCATGGGCGGGCAGTTGACGCGCTCACGGTTACCGCACGCTATAAGGATTGACGCAAACAAAAGCGCCACAAAACTAATCCGCCAGACCATCGGAGCCTTCTTCAGTCCAGCCACTTGCAAGCAGCGCTTCGTATTCTTCTTCTGTCATTTCGCGTACTTCGTCGTCAATTTGAATGTTAGGTCGAGCCATTGTTATGCCTTTCGGTATCCGTAAACGTAAATAATGCCACCTGTTAATGTGCCAGCACTAGGCAAAAGAGTAAAAGCCGTGTAAGAAGTTGTGTCTGCTAAAACACCGTTATACATGCCAGCAAGTGTTGAATAGACTACGTTTGTAGAAGTTAATCTAGTTCTGTAACTGCTAAACGGATTAAAGATTTCTATGTTGCACGCAGCAGAGTTTGAAGCGCCACCGCCAGCAAAACGAAATGCGTTTTCGTTGTTATCGCCTACCGATAGAGGCGTTGCGCTGCTATAGAGGCTGTAGACAAACGCGCCGTAATAGCCTGTAGTTGTTGAACCTAAGCGTAGTTGGTTGTTCGTGTCGTTTGACTGTGTTCCGCCGCTCCAAATTATTTTGTAATTGTCGTAGGTGGCTGAAAAAGCGTCGCTCACGGTCACACTTGCCACGGCTGAGCCAACGGTCTGCTGCTTAATATAAACGAGTCCGCTGTTTGCTAGATACGTGTTTGTGTCTGAAGCGGTCAACACTTCGCCAGTAGTGAAAGTCTTTATAGCCATTAGTACCCCAGTCTATTTGAGTCAAGTTTGCCGAAAGTAGCATTATCAAGGATTAGGTAGGCGTTAAGGTCGGCGGCCGAAACGTAGTAGGTGTATCGAGCCTCACCGGGTACCGCGCTAAACGTATAGCCTTCAATGATGCACGGGTAGGTCGTACCGCGAAAAGCCACTGTTACGCGTTTTCCTATCTGGCGGCCGCATTTACCGGGGCCAGCGCCCATTGCTTCTAGTTCCATGTTGTTTTGTGCGTTGGCTAAGCATGAGACAGAGCTAATGGCAACTGTTGGCGTTTTGTAGTTATTAAGTAAATAGTTTGCGTAGTCGAGTGCTTGCCCGGTGGTGGCGTTTAACGTGTTTACCGTGTATGTGCGGTATGGCGCGCTGCCACTTTGTACCGTTTGTGCAGCTGGTACTTCGGGGTCTACGGTCACTTGGGTGTAAAAGTTGTCGGCGTAACTAGCAAAAGTTATTTGTTCGTACACTTGGTTTGTGGCGTTGTTTGTGGTGTCGCTAAAGTTTACAAAACTGTCTCTTATCAAAAATGGGCTTAAAAACAATGTTTTTACTATCGGGTAGAAATCTTCTGAAACGTCTATCATTCGGGCATTTAGCGACAATGCAGCCAAGTTTAGATAGTCCGCCCAAGTGCCACTTACGGTGGTTGCTGAAAGGTTCGAGTTTCCTACGCCACTGTCAAGCGAAACAAAATACCCACTTTGAGTTTGTACGTTATTTAATTGGTTTTCCACTGTGTTAGCGGCCATTGCATAATTAGCGCCGCTTTTGCGCCCAAACTCTGCTAGGCCGCCTTCGCACATAATGCTTAAATAGTCGCCGTTGCCAACGCCACCGACATACGGCTTGTCAAACTTTAATTGCACATTGCTTATTTTGCCGTAAAAGTTTTTGTAACCAGTAGTGCTATTAGCAACGCTAATGATGGTTCCGGGCACTAAAGCCGCAATAGGCGACGCGTAGCCCGTCGGGTACCTGAGCACTATTTCGGCGGTGCTAGCGCTGTATTGGTCAAGCTGGCGTTGCCGGCCAACATTGACATTTATAGACACGACGTTAGTTAACGCAACGTCACCAGTCGCCAGCGTGTAGTACGTTACGGTGTAATTTTGTACAGCCATTAGAACGCGTTATTTACTCGGATAGGTACAGCGCCGTTGGTGCGCATGTAGGCACGTAGCGCGCTTACTACAGCGTTGGGGTCGCCACCATTTACGTTAATAGTTACGCTCGATGAGCTGACGTTGCCACCGCCAAAACCTGACATGTCTTGATTACTGCTGGTGTTAATGCTGCCAAGCACGCCGCCAAACGGGTTAGAAGTCAACGTAGGTACGCCACCAGCCTGCACGGTGCCAATGTTCGCCCCAAACTGTGCGCCAATAGCGGCAACGCTGGCGGGGTCTACCGCAAACTTAAGCAGGAACTCGGTGTTTTCTATGACACTATTGACGCCGTTAACTATTGCTTGGGCTTGGTCAACACCCGACTTGTACCACTTGTCCGCCGTAATTTTGGCTATACGGTCGGCTGCTGCGTTAATCGTGGACGAAATACCTACTAAACGGTCTATGGACGCTTTCCCGCCGGCAAGCAAACCGTTAATAATTTCTAGGCCAACGTCCGCGCCGGCACCAAGTATCTGTTGCAGTAGTGCGGGGTCGTCTAGCCCGGCTTCAATAAGTTTTTCTATGCCGCCAGCAAGTTTGCCAGCCTTGGCGGCTTGCTCGTCGAGTACACCAAAAAAGGTTTTTGCGCCTTCGCTGTCGGCTGCTGTAGTCCATGCTTCGCCAACATTAAATATCCCGCTAACTACGTCTCGGGTTGCGTTGTAGAAGTTGTTGTAGGTGTCGGTTGCCTTGGTTAACTGGTCATTTGCGCGCATGAGCGCGGGGCTGAACTGGTCTTTAACTGTCTGTACCGCGTCGTCGTATGCCTCTTTTAGTGCCCGTACCGACTCAGTGTGTTTAGCGTTTGCAGCTGCGGCGCGCTTAGCGGCTTCGCTGGCCTTGTTTGTGCTGGCAGTGCTCTTAGCAATTTCGGCATTGGCTAAACGTTGTTGTTCAATGTCTACGGCTTTTTGGTAGTTAGCGCGTTTCTGGTCTTGGTCAAGTTGCAGAATGGTTTCTGACCATGCGCGGGTGTTGGCGTAAGCAAGCGCTAAGCCTTCATTGGTTTTGTCTAAGTCGGTTTGTAGTTTGCCCAAACGGAAACTGTTACCAGTTATTGCGCTACCCAAGTTGATGATGCTCGACCCGAAGTTAGCGACGTTAAAACCGACCTGCTTGAGTTTGGCGCCAAAACCGTCGGTTTCTTTAGTGTTCTTTTGTAGCACGTCTAAGACTGCTTGTGCCGGGTCAACAAAACGGCGAAGACGGCTACCAAGTTCACCTATTACGCCGCCTAAACCGCGCTCGTCCATAATTGTTACGAGCTTGTCTACCTCGTCTAGCAGTCTGCCAAGAATAGGTAGCACGCGGTAACCGATGCTTTCCACCATCTCGTCAAAACGTATTTTAAGTATCTGCAAACGCCCGGCATAGGTGTTGGCGTTCGCTGCGGCCGCGCCACCAAACTGCGCGGTAAGTGCCTCTTGTGCGGCCTTAAAGTCTTTAGTTTTAATTATGTTCTCGTCAAGCGGTACACCCAACTTTTTTAATGCCGTAAAGTTGCCGTCGTAGGCCTTGCCAATAGCGGTGCTAACTGCGCTTAAATCCTTGCCCGTGGCTATAGAAGCGTCTACGGAAAGGTTTAGAAGTTCTTGTGCCTTGGCTGCATCACCAGTAAACCGCACTAAACCAGCAAGCGCGGGGCGTAACTCGTCATCGGCTACACCGCTTGCTAATTGTGTCTGGTCAACAAAGTCGGCCATGGAGTCGGCAAGTGCTTGGTTAGGCCCAAGCGTGGCGCGCAGCTGCGTTTCTAAAAGTTTGGTGCTCTGCTCATCGGCAATAGCGGCCTTAGCGGCCATAGCCAAACCGCCAGCCAATGCGGTAACTGCGCCAGCGGCGGGCACCATAGCGTTCTTAAGTAGAAACCCGCTTTTGGCACCAAAACCTTGCAAGCTCTGAAACTCTTTTTTGGCTTTGTCAAAACCAGCCGAGTTAAGGCTTGAGATAATCGGAATGTTAATAGCCATTAGCGCGTCCTAGTCGTAACAAGATTACGGTTAACAATAGTCATAACTTGAGCAACTATCTTGCCTACCTCGTCCTCAACGGCTGGTAGCACGCTCATGGCTGCGGGTTCCAGAGCGCGGGGCGCATTGCGCGGGCCGACGGTCTCGCCTTCAGCAATAAGGTTGGTCACAAACTGGCCGCCACCTCTGATGCCTGCATGGTCCCAGATAGCGCCGGCAACGTCGCGTTGCTGTAGAACCAGTAACTGGTATTGCGTCGCCTTAAAATCGGCTGTACGGCCGTTAGAAAAGGTTACGGTACGGGCACGGCTACCACGTTTGCCAACCACCGAGCGTATGCCAGCGATGACGCGGGCGCGTGACCAACCCGTGCCGTCGCGGCCTTTAATCATGTTGCCATTGGTCATACGCGACAGCGGGGTAGCAGTCGGGATAAACGAGCGTGCAGCTGTAACAAGTCGAGTGCCAGCCCCGGACTGTATGTCTTTAGTAATTTGCCGGCGTAAAACGCGGTCAACCTTGTTTATCTCTGCCAACGCTTCTTGGATACCGTAAACCTGATAAGACGCGCTAGCGGGCATTTTGTTTACGCTGCCTTTCAAGTACATCTATCACGGTGGCTAAGTCTGGTAGTTCAAAGTCTACACTTGGGGGCCACCAGCCCGTGTGTAATAGAAGCTCTGCTAACTGTCGCCGGATAGTTCCGGCACGGTAAAAGTTGCCGGCTCGCTGTCCACTACTTCTAGGTTCTCAATGGTGTTAATGAATGCGTCGAGCGATGCGGGCACGATAATGCCGGAGCGTTGGCTGGCCTCGTAAGCCATGAAGGCTAAGTCTTCCATGCCAACGCCCGAGCCTAGGTCACTGGCGCGACGCTTGAAGCGCCTTTCCCATGCGACAATGACAGCGAGGTTAGTGGTGACCTCGTAGGCGTCTTCGTTTTGTCGTTGTACTTTTAGCCTTAACTGCATGTCGGGCTACCTTTCAGGTTGTTTGTTTTTAGGATACGTCTACGGTGTAGGTGCCGCCGCGAATAACGATATCCATGGTGGCAAGTTCGCCCATTGAAGCGTTCATAACTGGCAGCGTTTCGAGATATCCGCCCGAAATAGTGAAGCCGGGGTTTGTGGCTGAGTACGTACCGGGTGTTGATGGTGCAGCTGGCGAAACAATGATAGTTGCGATTTGTGTGCCGACGAGTGGTGCCAATGTTGCGTAAGACTCGCTTGCTGCGTAGCTCGCATACATTGTCAACGTAAGTTCATTGGACTGTAGGCCAGCGGTGTAAACGCGAGCAGTGCCACCAAATGCGGTGCTTTCAAGTGCTTCTACCGTGTAGTTCAATGTCACGCTTGTGCACTGGTCTGACACGTTAACCGCGCCAATGAGAACGTCTGGGTTTGAGAGATAGGTACTAGTTGCCATGGGGTTTACTCCTCGGGTGTTTCTTCTGCTTCTGTTTTAGCAGATTTTGCGGGCTTTGTGTGTGATTTCTCGACAATGAAACCGCCAGCCAAAAGGTAGGCGACGTCGTGGCCGTCTGGGTTAAAAGGTTCGCCGACGATGCCGACTCTGGGACTGTTTACTACGTACATGTTTTCCTAACCGGTTTGGGCCTGCATGGCTATGGTCAAGTCGTAGGCCGGATACTCAGCACCGCCAATCATGGCGATAGTTGGGCGGCCGTCCTGAACACCAACTTTAGCGCCAATAACTTTGGCGGCAAGGTTCATAAGTGACCGTTGCGCGTCTAGGTTGTTTGGGCCAAGAGTGATGCAGCGCACGGGGAACAACATTTTTACGATGTTGAAGTTAAACGCCTCGAATGTTGGCGCGTCAATAAATACGCACGGCGGTACAAGGTTGCGCGGGTCGTTGACCACTTGTAGACCGCTGACGGCGCTAAGCGTTGCTACGAGGTCGTCTAGAGCCTCGTTAAAGAGGTCTGTGTAGTTCACTGGCATGCGCTAGGCCACTTGCGGTCTGTCAATGCCAAGCAGTTGTTTGATGACGCCTGAGAGGCCTGTAACGGTTACCGCGCCACCGTCTCCAAAACTGGCGAACGAGTCAATGCTGCCACGCTGTCTATATAACATTCCCCCATATTGGATAACTCCGAGCGTTACGTCACCGCTCGGGCTGGTGCTGGCGTTGTCAATGTAACCAGCCTCTTGCCTACGACGGAAACAAAAAGCGTTTGCAGCTGACGCGCACTGAGTTAAGAATGTTGTATCGGCTGCCGTGGCTGTACCGATGCCTAACCAGTCCTCAATTTGCCCGGCAGTAATCCAAGTGCATGTAGGCGCAAAAGTTAGCGTGCCGGTTGCTGGGCCGCGCTCGACGTCGGCCGCCGTCAATGAAAACAAGACTTGATTTTGTATCGGCAAGTCATAGTTATAAAGCAGGTCGCCGTACTCGTCTACGCCTAAGTAATAAAACTGCGGGCAAGCATAAACAGTGCGCGTACCGTTGAATGTTGCGTCAACGGCCGCGACTGTAATGCTGTCGCCGGGCTGTACCAGCGCGTTAGTGAGCAGTTGCAAAACGCCGTAGTTATCAACGATTTGCTTGTGCGTGATTGAGTAAACCGCCATGGCGGTAGCCCGCCTTTCGGGTTATGCGTTTACGAGTTTTACGAACTTGGTTGCGTCTGCCATGAAGACAGCTGCGTAACCACGGAACGCAATAGTGCGGCCAAGCGTGCTTGGTACGTCTACTGAGATTGCGCCTTTCATCTGCTCGTAGAACTCAAAGCCAGCGGCAGCGCCAGCGGCGTGACCAACTACACCAGAAAGTGTGCCGGTTGTGGTTCCGCCAGTCATGTTCTTGTCTACTACAAGCGACAAGCCCAATGGGTTACCGTTCCATGAAGTTGCTGACTGTGTGCCGGCTGCGTTGTAGCCACCAAGTCCCGGTGCGCCAACAAATGGAAACACTGGGCGGTTGTCGCCGTCCACGGCCATACCAAGTTTTGCCCATGTCACGGGTGACACGACGTAATGAGTTGGCAAATAGTTGCTGGTGTTTGAGATTTGAAACGCTGCACCGTAAACGGCCTCGACGATGTCTTGGCCTGAAAAGCTGCTTAATGTTTCGGTTTGTGTGGTTTGTGCTACCAACTGGTCTACTGCGTAGTTGTCGGTTGCTTGACCGTAAGCGATTGCCAACTGCTCAAGAATGATGTTGATAGATGCGGGGTCACTCCAGTCAAGGTCTTGTTCGGACACGGTGACATATGTTCCGAACGTGAGCTTGCTGATATCCGTATTTGAGACAAAAACAGTTGACGGGTCAAGCTGATTAAGTTGGCCAGTTGGCTGCTGTGTCACGGTTGGGCGGGTCGTGATTTTTGGACGGCGGAATGTTGCGCCAGCGGTTGGCATTGCTTTTGTGCCAATGGCCGAGACGAAAGGTCTGATCGGGTTAAGTCCGTCATACGTGCTGCCGGTAATAATTTCGGGCAGGATACCGGGTGTGTCGGCGGTGGTGATGTCTGGCGCAGCTGCTTTGATGCGTGCGTTCATTTCAGCAAAAACGCTGCCGCCTGCGTGCATTGCTGCGATGTATTCGCTAGGTGCTGGCAACTTGAATTGTGGTTTAGCAGTTGCCCACAAAGGAGCTGTAGGTGTTGATGCCTCTACTACTGGTGCTTGGTTTTCCGACACGGTTAACTCCTCTTGGGTTTCTGTTGTTTCTTCTTCGGTTTCGTTCTCGTCGGTGTCGGGTTCCGTCTCTACTGATGTTATATCAGACTGGGCAGCAATTTGGTGGATTTTCGCATCGGCAAAAGCGCCTTCGGAAACCATGCTTAATTCTGACCAGATAGCGGCGGTGACGTGCATAACGCCGTCAACCATTGTCCACTCTGTCGGGGTCGCGCCAACGCTTACCGAGTCGAGCACGCCGTCTTGGGCAAGTGTTAAAGCCTCGTCGCCAGCGTTAGTAGCTGAGATACGGGCGGCAAACATTACGCCTTCGGGTGTTTCTACGCGCTCGGTAACAATGCCAATGGGCTTTGTCGAGTCGTGGTACTGCATGAGTTTTGGCGCGGGGCCGTCAACTGGCAAACTGCCCGGCATGAAAAGCACGTCTAAACCCGTGCTTGTTTTTGCGGCCACGTTATATGGGGCGGCTAAACCGTAAATTGTGCGCTTAGGCGCAGCGCCTTTAGCGGCCTCGACAGTAAAAGAGCTGGGGGTAAACCTAATCATTTGCGTACCTCGGGGTTTCTATTGTTGTTTCTGTTTCTACTTCAGAGTCGCCCATGTAGGACTCGCTTAAATATTCTTCTACGTCAAACTTAACGTAAGTGCCGTGGGGCAGTACGTTGTCGCTTGACAAGGTTTCTGAAATGCAGTCAATAAACGCTTTAGCACCAAATAGGTAAAGGTCGGCGCGGGCACCTTGGCTGGTCGTGTACTGGTATGAGCCTTGGTCAATGCCGGCAAGGTAGTTGGGGATATTGGCTGCGCGGCATAGTTCACGGGCTTGGAAGTCGCGGGACTCGACAAGAAGCATTTTGTCTGGGGTCGCCGTGGTGGCCTCGTATGTCAAGTACTCGTTTAATGCTGCGGTTTGGTTTGTCATGCGCGCAGCGTTAAATGCTGCTGCCATGTCGGCTAGCTCTTGGCCGCTTAAAGGCTCGCCGCCAACTTGACGCAATACGCCGGCCGGTATGGCCGACTCGGCATTGCGTCGTGCGCTGGCCTCTAGCCGTAAAGCAGTGGTAATGGCTTCGCTCGACGTGTAAAGCAAACCTTGTACCGGGCTAAGAAACTGGATAAGGTTTTCGGACTCGATAGGCAAACCCGAAAAGTAAACTTGGTTAGACGGCCCAAACCACACGGGGCCTGCTTGGTCTTGAGTCGTGACCATTGCAGCTGGTAGGCGCTCAAATGATGCGGGGTAACCATCGGCGGTACGAGATTTTATGTACCAAAAACTTCTTCCGTAGAAAAAAAGGTCATCAAATGTCCAACTTAAAATGAAGTTGTTAGTTACGTTCGGGTCTATACGAGACAACCAAGCCCGGGGGGCCAGTGGTACTTCTTCCATCTCGTCGCCGTTCCAAATGTCGCGAAACATTTCAAGTTTTAGACAACCAATGACGCTGGCCATAAGGTCACGAGCGCGGCTAATGGTCGGTACGCGCATAGCAATTTGGCGCATTTCGCCATTGGTGTACGCATAGAAATTGTTTATTTGGGACGCGCCAGCATTACCGCCGGTGCCATAGCCCACGGCGGCTTTAATCTCTGGGTCTTGTGAAGTGCCTACTGCGGCAACTTTGTTACGTCCAAATAAAGCCATGTGGATATCTTGCCATTTCCTTTGTGGGTAAATGTGGATAACCGACCAAATCCCGACGAAATGGCCGGCTGTCCACAAGTGAGTGTACTACCTGCTGATAACAAGTAAAGGCTTGCCGGCAGAACTTGGGCGCGACTCTAAAGCTGCGGCCCATACCATGCACCGGGCTAACTCAATAGGCCCCGGGCTGCGGGTACTACTGAGCGCCACACTGCCTTGGTGTTTAATCATGACGGCGCGCTCGACATGTTCGGCTAATAGTTTTTCGCCAGTTTGACCGATGCGGTTTTCCACGATTAATGACCGTACGGCAAGAGTCCATTTCAGCAGCTCACGGTAGCCAACAATAGTGCGGCGGCGCTCATGCTTGGGCGGGCAATGAGTTTCTAAGACTGGCGTTATAGCGATACGCAGCTGCGGGTTACGTTCTACTTCGCGCTCGACACACGCCCACATTTCGGCCATGTTGTCTACGTCAAAAGCGGTAGTTATTACTGTCTTGTTTTCTACGCGCACGGCGCGCACGCCAACATACCGGGCTTCATCTATGGATTGCTCAATAGCGAGTACCCCGCCGGCTGGGACTTCGCCTTCATATAAGCAGGCTTCCCAAAGGCCGTTTTCTAACCAGCCCGAGTGTGAGCTAGTCCACGTATTTACCGACCCACGGAGAAACGCGTTGCGGTTAGGTGCCTTGGCTTCAGCCTCAATTACTGACATGTCGAGCGTGTGACCTAGCGCGGGGTTTGCGTACTTCCAAGCCTCGGGCGTCATCGGGTCAATGT
>Ga0247723_1001399_pt1 | contig 14190 bp, 22 predicted proteins | sample MSEWelMarce5H_FC_FD_189079 | JGI IMG/M metagenome (GOLD analysis project Ga0247723, IMG submission 189079) | Subsurface sediment microbial communities from gas well in West Virginia, United States - MSEEL Well Study Marcellus 5H_FC | ecosystem: Environmental > Terrestrial > Deep subsurface >...
GGTTTCTGATGCGGTGGGCTCGAGCGTTATCTACGTCTACCAAGTTTTGAACAACCCACCAAAAAAGATAAAGAAGGAAAAGCCTGTTACCACCTCAAAAGCCGCTCCAGCAAATACCGTTTCGCTTAAAGAGCATGAGGCTATGGTGAGGCGCTTGGCTGAACAGACCGCAGAGGTAATGGACTTGGAAGAAGATATTGTTGGTCTCAAAGCCATCATCAAGTATCTTGAAGAGAAGCTTGAAGAAGCGACCTTTTAAATGGCACTCCAGTTTGAAGCACGGAAGGTGGCGTTGAAACAAGACCGCACTGGTTTTGTTTTGACGCTGGCGATCCACCCTGACGAGTGCCCAGAAGAGATTCTGCGTGACTTCGTTGGGGCGAGATACGGTTGTGCTCTGGTGCGGATTCAAGATGACGAGTCCGCAACGCCGTACAACAACAGGGTTCAGAAGGCAGGAATGCTTTGCAAGGAATCCAAGTTCCATGACTTCCTTGAGGTCATCACGGAAAACGAGGCAGCAATAGAGCTGTGTAAACGATGCGGCATTGAAAGCCGCACCGAGCTGCACGGCAATGAAGTGGCCAAGCAAATCTTTGACGATGTGGTCAAGGAATACGAAACTTACAAATGGCCGGACGATCCTTTCTGAGGAAAGAAAATGACATTCTCGACAAACTACAAACCATTCATGACGTACCTTGCACCCAAGGACATCATCAGACTCAAACGATTCTCAAAAGCCAACAAGATGCCGATGACGCAGATTGTGCGAGAGGGTATCGATGCCCGTCTGTCTTCCGGCAACCAATACACCAGCGGCTTCAACGAGGGCTTGCTCAAGGCCATCAAGGTTGTTGGCGGTATTGAGGCGGCTCAGATGCGCTTCCCCTCCGGCCTGTCCTTTGCGGAGTTGGTGGAGCAGGAGGTCAGCAAGAACCTCATGCGGGAAGGAGCAGACCATGAAGCTGACGGGCAGCCGTAATCAATGCCAAGGATGTAAACAGTACTTCAACAGCAACACTGCGTTTGACATGCATCGCACGGGTGAGTACGGCGTTAATCGCCGATGCAGAACCCCTCAAGAAATGACGGAGCGAGGGATGTGTGTCAACCACGCAGGATTTTGGATAACGGAGAAATATGATGGATATATGGACAACCGAAAAGCTGAACAATCAGAGCCCGACGATGGTGATCCCGACGAGGAGCATCAACAGTCCAAAGTTTAAATGGCGTGATGCCTCAAAGACGGACGTCAAAAAAACATGGCGCAAGGCAAGGCTGCTTTTGCGTTTAAACGGAGAAGCATATGAAGGCCGTACTCGAGTTCAGTTATCCGCAGGATGAGGTCAAGCTACGCAGGGCCATCCACTGCCATGAAGCGTTCGACACCTTGTGGGCAATAAAGAACAAGGTAAACAAACGCTTCACCCACAAGGCCGACCTCGAGGATGTACTGCGGTACGTGCAAGAGATCACTGATGATGCATTGAGGATTTCAGGAGAAGACATATGAGAAAACTTTTGATCATCACTGCTTTGCTGTGCGGCGGGGCTCAAGCGCAGTCCATCATGTACACGGGCCAAGACCTGCATGTGCGGATGACAAGCTCCCCTGCTTTGGCTAACGGGTACATCGCTGGGGTTGCTGATGCTTATTCTGGCGTGACGATCTGCATCCCACCAAACACAGTGACATTGGGGCAGATGTCTGACATGGTTAAGCAAACGCTGGAGCGTGTTCCGTCTGAACGCCATTTGCCAGCAGAAGTTTTTGTGCAAGCCGCATTGTCCAAACGCTGGCCGTGTGCCAAGAAAGGGGATGGGGTATGAGCAAAGAAGCACATTGCAAGTACCCAAAATGCAACTACCCATGCCCAGATTTGCCTGATTGCCGCGATGCAGAGCAGCCAGCACAGCAGGAGCCTGTGGCGTACCTGTGCGAGAACGCAGTTGGGCACAAGTATTTTCGGTGGAAGAAGCCATCAAACACATACAAGCCGATTGCCCTCTACACATCCCCACAAGCACAGCAAGCCCTCGACAAGAAGGCAGAGAACGCCAGAGAGTTGGGGCTGGACTATGAGCCAGCACAGCAGGAGCCTGTGCCAAAATACAACAGCAACTACAGATTTGACCCACCGGGATTAGACCCATCACATCAGAAGCCTGTAGCTTGGTGGATTCCAAAAGCAAAACAGTTTTGCTTGCCGAGCAGTGATGGGACACGCCCGTTTGCTAAAGCATGGGAGCCCCTCTACACATCCCCACCAGCACAGCGCACATGGGTTGGGCTGACGGAGCAAGAACAAGGCGCAATCATGGAGGATTTAAACGCACATGGCACAAATCTTTATCCCTTTGCCCAAGCCATTGAAGCCAAACTCAAGGAGAAGAACACATGAAAACACAGCACTGCGACGAGTGCAAGCACGCCACCATGCGAGCAATACCAAAGCCTGTGCTGATCTGCGCCATGCTGCACAAGCCACGTTTTTATGCGCCTTTGTACTTCCAGAGAGAGACATGGGGCTGGAAGCGCAAGTGCGAAGACTTTGTGAAGAAGGAGAACGCATGACTTGGTGGATGTGGCTTATCGGCATTGCTCACACAGCCGTGTATGTGTGGGCGTTTTGGAGGAGCAAGAAATGACAACAAAACTTGAAAAAGAATCTTTGCTGGCAGTTCAAGACTGGTGCAAGAAACAAAAAATGGAGTTGGTAGCAAAGCCACGACATGTTCATCCAAGATCGTATGTTGTCGGCCTTGCTGCGCCGCTTTGTTTAATCGTAACAAGATGTTGGGCAGACAGTGAGCCGCAAACCAAAGCGTGGAATAAAAACTACCCCCTTCAAATTGTTCACAACTTTGACAAATCACTGAAGGCTGGTGACTGGTGCATCACTGCATATGTCAGCACTCAAACCAGTGGGGAGCCAGTTGCTATCCCAATTAAAGGACAAAAATGACAACAAAATTAGTCCGTGACTCCATGCGGCTTATGACTGAGGCAGGCATAGACATTGTTGACATCAAATGGTTTGATTTAACCGGCGCATTTTCAGATCAACAAAAAGCCAATCTTGATCCCGTGATGACGCATCGTCCACCATTTGACAAATGCTTTGTTACTTGGCAAGGCAAGACACGCAGTCACCCAAGCTATAAAGTTCTGATGCTTGTGGCTGGTACTGATCCAGATGAAGGCATCACGGTGTCAATGTGGAAAGGGCCAACCGGGACAAGGCTGCGCCCAATCCCTGCAATGTTTTACTTTATTGAGGATGACAACATCCGATACGGCGCAATCAGTGATGATGAGCCGGTTGATAAAGAACTGGCAGAAATCATGTTGGCGCAAATTGGGGCTTGGTACAGCGCTATGAACCAGCGTATTGAAGCCTACATACCATCGGTGCGGGACACCTTCACTAACCGCCGCAAGGTGCAGCAAGGAAAGATGCCTACCTACGATTGGACAACTGTGTGGATTGAGCCATCTAAGCCTCGCCAAGAACCCAAAGGCGGCACACACGCATCGCCCCGACTGCACGAGCGCAGAGGCCATTTAAGAAGGCTGTCAACCGGTAAAAATGTCTGGGTTAAATCTTGCAAAGTAGGAGATGCAAGTAAGGGCGCGGTATTTCACGATTACGCAATTAAGGAGCAAGCGCATGAAAAGCATCACAGAATTAGCTAAATCAGTTGGCTACCCAATGCTGGTTTTTATGGGTACACCCTACGTCTCTCCAGAACTAAGGCGTTTGGTAGAGGCCGCAGTTGAGCAAGAGCGTGAAGCGTGTGCAGCAATGGCAGAAGCTTTTCACCGCCATCAATACGACTTCACTGGCGACATCGAATTGCACGAAGCAATCCGAGCAAGAGGAGAAACAAATGAGCAAACTTAAATCACTGACATTCGATGAGTACAAAGTAGCGGCCAAGGTCACACTGAACGAGGCCATTGACGAGGAGCCTGATGCAGTCATCGTGCTGATGTTCCACCGTGGCAGTGGGCAATTCAAAATCAAGTGCTCCAAGATTGAGAACCGACTTGAGTTGGTCGGCGCTTTGGAAGAAGCAAAGAACCATGTATTGGTAACGGGGTACGCATCATGAGCACATTCAATTCACGAGTAAGCGAAGTCACCATTGAGATGGATGGCTTGCACATCACAACAGTTACAGCGCCAGACGCAAATTCAGAAGCTGCACCAAACGAAGCGCAGATCGGTGACTTTCACATGAGCCTGTTCACCGCAGCAGAGTGGACTGAGCTTTCGGGTTTGATTGAAACAGCGATAAGGCAGGTGACGAAATGACCGATGACGACCTACGCGATGCCAAGCGGTTTTTGATGGACTTGCACTTCATACAAGCAAACGCGATTGTTGCCACGCAACTGCAAGACAACAAGAAAGCCATCGAGTACATGAAGCGCATTGCCCAAGTGCGTGACGCTATTGAAGCCAAACTCAAGGAGAAAGAATGTTCTACGCACTGATCGCCGTGCTGATTGCACAGGCTGTTTACACCTACGTTGTGGCTGGAGGTTCGCATGAGTGAATGCAAACACCGCTGGGAGCCGGTCCCAGACCAACCGATCTACAAATGCGTCCGATGCGGCGCGTTCATGAGGATTATCAAATGACAAAAGCACGTAACGTTGCTTTCCTCAACGCATTCAGGACTATGGCCGAGGCCGAAGACCAACTGGCAAAACTTGCCGACCCCGGCTTGGTCATCCAACTGTGGAGAGTTGACCAGACTTTGTTCACTGTGTGTACTCAGTCGGGTATCGACAGCCTGCAAGAAGAACTTGACGCCGCGAAAAAGGAGAAGACATGAGGTACACACAAGCCAAGCCGCTGGTGGAGACGTTGATGAACATCGCCGTTCTGTACCACGCATCGCCAACACTGTTGCGCGAGAAGATTTACAACGCACTGGACGAGTTCCTGCCCGACCTTGATGAGGGCTGTCGAGAACGAGGGTGCATTGCCGTCGATCACTTTAAGGACAAGACATGACCCCAGTCCGCCAGAAAAGAATCCGCACAATCCTGCGCTCAAGGCCAAGCGGCATGACACCCAACGAAATCGCGGAGGCAACGGGACTGCATGTTGCCAATGTCAGGACATCACTTAGGACGATGCCTGATACCTATGTTGACCGCTGGCGTATGGGTAAGCGTGGGCAGTACGAGAAGGTATGGGTCGCTGTGCCCGTGCCCGAGGACTGCCCTCACCCCAAGGACCGCGTGAAGTGGGGTGTACACCACAAGAAACCAAAGACCCAATGGGTCATCGTTGAAGGAGCGAGAGCATGACTGAAGAAGACGAAGAGTTTAACCGCATAGAGCGTGAATCAGCCATGAAGAAACGCAAGTATGACGATGATGACATCCAAGACTACATCCGTCCGTGGGTGGGCCTGACGGATGAGGAGCGTAACAGTCTCTGGCGAGTAATTGTTGGGTGGGGCGACCCATCCCATGATGACATTGACCTGATGAAGGCCATCGAAGCCATACTGAAGGAGAAGAACAATGCCTCTTAAACCGCACCCCACCGATCCCGACAAATGGATTTACGAAAGTCGCAGGTATATGTTTAAACATTGGGTTGGTCTGACCGATGAGGAGCAGCAGGCGGCATACGACGAATGGCAACAAAAAGATGACGGGTGGGGCAGTTTTTACGCCCTGATCGAAGCCAAACTCAAGGAGAAAAACACATGAAAAAGCAAACCTGTAACTGCCACCCTTACTCACCATTTCATTGGGCGCACAACCCGCGCCCCAGCATCTTTATCAAGGACTACACATTCCGGTCCAAGGGCGTGATTGTTACCGAGCATGAGTCTTACTTCACCAAGGAGGCGGAGTTGATGATGAAGTCAAAGGAGACCAAGGAGAAGGAGCTGACCGCATATAAACAGTTTGGCATCTTCACAAGAGCACACCCCAACATCAAGCCAAGCAAGAACAAGCACGAGATTTAAATGCGCCAACTCTACGAGACACAAGACAATCTCAATTCTGAGCGAGATGTGGCAACGCATCTTGAGAAGATTTGGAAGTGCGAGATGTCCAAGCTGCCCATCCGATACCACTTGGACTTTGTGGCTCAGAGGGGGAAGAACGCCGTGGCCTTTTGCGAGGTCAAGGTGAGAACCTACAGCATGGAGCAAATTGGCAAGATGGGAGGCTACATGCTCAGTCTGGGCAAGTGGTCCTCAGCCAAGCAGATGTGCGAGGCGTCTGGCTTGCCTTTCATCCTTGTGGTCAAAACAACCGATGGCATCTGGTATGCCATCATCCAATCATTTAAGCCGGACAATGTTATCGTGAACGGCAGGCAAGACCGAAGCGACTGGCAAGACATCGAGCCATGCGTCCTTATCAACCAATCAAGATTTAAACGCATATGAACAAAACCAAGATGCTGGAGTTTCTCGGGAAGCAAGCGATGGAGGGTGACGAGGGCTGGTCAGAGGAGGTTTGGAGGGCTGGGTACTCCGCCGCCGTGGCAGATGCAATTGACATGTTTAAAGCACTGGGCAAGATTCCTTTTGCAGCAAACGAAGTTGTCGATCAACTGAAGAAGCTCAAGTGAGGTGCCCCGAGTGCGGGACAAAGGTCTTTGACGTTCTGGAGACCCGAACCCGCCAACGAGATGGTGTCATCGTCAGACGAAAAGAATGTGGCAACGGCCACAGATTCACAACCGAGGAGAGAATCGTTGTATCGAAACCAAAAGCTGTTAGAAGCCGTGAGGACTAGTCCTTGCCAGCACTGCGGGGTGAGTGATGGGACTGTGGTGGCAGCCCACTCCAACCAGCTGCGCGATGGAAAGGGCCGGGGCCTCAAGGCCCACGACTACCGGATCGCCGCCCTGTGCTTTCGCTGCCACGCAGAACTGGACCAAGGCTCAAAGATGTCCAAACAAGAGCGTGTAAACATGTGGGAAGACGCCCACCGGGCAACGGTGGGCTGGCTCTTCGACAACGATCTCATTGAACTGAAGCGATAGTCCTCTTGATGAGTTGAATCTGAGAAGTGATGGCGCTTTCTGCTTTGCTGATTTCGAGCAGGGCGTCTCTCTTCTGATCTCCAGTCATCTGTGAGGAGCGCACCGCAGTGCGCATCTCCCGCAAATCCTTCATGGTCTTCTCGGTGTCACTGATGTAGTCCTTGAAGGCCAGCGTACCGCGATTCTCTGTCAGGTACTTCACGTACTCCTCAGATTCCCCAGTCTTCTCCAGCAGGTTCATTGTCCTGACGGTGGTGTCCACTGCGTCCTTGAGTTGGTAGTACTGAGTAACGTACCCGCGAGCCTCTGCGTCAAGAGCAAACCGCTTGATCACGGGAAGCTGCTCAAACCGCTTGGTTGGCTTGGGGCTGTCACCAAATTGATCCAGCACCATATCGATGGTATCGATACCGTACATGCCAATGGTTCCCGTGTAGCCCTTGATGATGTGGTCCACCTTCATGGGGGACAACCCAAGGGCCTGACCAAGCTGCTTGGCAACGTTGGATGTGCTGGGCCCGACTTGGAACTCGGGAGCAACGTCCTCCATACCCTTGCTGACAATTGGACGCCATGTAAACGTATTGAAGTTGAACGAAGCCTCGATGATTGGCTTGGCCGTCTGCGGGATCGGGTTGAACGCAAACGTGGACATAGCGTTGCGGAACAAAGAATCCCGCAAGTCTTTGCCGGTATCGCTTCCAAATGTGTAGGCAGCAATCCTCTCGGGGATAACCTTAAACAACACACCCACCTCGAACGGAATTGGGATGCGGATGCCCAAGCTCGGGATCAGCCAGTTATTGTCCCGTGTCTCCTGCTCCTGCTTCTTGTACTCCTCGTCATCGGAGGTCATGAACCAGTAGGCGGCGGACAGGGCCATCATGGTCATGCCACGGGCCCAGAACTGACGCTGGACAGCAGCCGCATCCTTGGTGTTCATGTTGCCCGTGGAGGCGCGATAGAACAAGTCCAGACCCTGCAGACGGGCGTTGAAGAACGGAACCGCCGCAGTCAGGACCCGGATCAAGGGAGAGTTGCCCTTGCGGTGGAAGTTCATCACCTCGAGGGAGCGGTACAGGGCCTCGGCTTCGTTGCCGGTATCCTTGAGGACACGCTCATAGATCAAGGCGCGGGTGGCTGCATCGGAGGCGGTGGTGCCCTTCTCCAGCGCATCCCACACAGATGTAAACGGACGCAGCAGGATTGGGTCCTTCTTGCCCGCCTTGGCCGCCAAGTCCTTCTCCAGTTTAAACCCAGACTGTTCGACGTTGGCGCTGAACTCATAGCCGCCGATGATGCCAGCGTTTTGCATAGCCTCAAAGCCGGGGGAGTTGCGAGTCAGAGCTTTGCCGAAGTTGATGACCGTACCTGCGATAGGCGTCATTTTTTGGCCCGAAGTCACCCACGCAGACAGCGAGTCACGCATCAAGTTGGCCATCATGAAGCCGGGGTCCTTGGTCACCAAGTTACGCAGCACATCGGCTGGCGCAGAAAGGACTCCCATGAATGGCAGCTCGGAAAGGTTGAGGCTGCCAACCGCATCGACCAGCAGGTGGTCTGGAGTGCGGTAGGAGACAAGGTTACCCTTCTCCAAAACGTTAATGATGTCCGGCCCATTCTCTTTGGTGTTTAAACGAACAACACCCATACCCGGAGCTTGCACTTGGCTCGCCACGTTGATGGCTCGTTGACCTGCGTAGTTCTTCACGCCAGCTTGGATGGCTGACTGAGTGTTGCGCACCATCGTCTCGAGGAAATCTGCCAGCGGAGCCTCGGCCACATCCTTGCCCTTGAGCTTCTTGGGTGGCTTGACGCCAGCCAGCGACTGGAAGAGATTGGGGCCCAGAGTGGTGTCCCCATCCATCTGGCGATAGAAGGGGATGTAGTCGGCGTGCTTGGTGTACTCGTTGGCTCGCTCCTTGGAGAGAACCCCTGTGTCCACCATGTACTTAACCAGCCCGTTGTTGAAGGCGATCAAGTCTTTCTGAACGCTGACAAACTCGGGATGCTTCTGCTCCAACACCTTGGCGAAGGCAACGTCCGCCGTGTCAATGCCGGTGAGCTTGCCTTCTTTGTTTAAACGCTGACCGCGTTTGACCATGGCCCAGTACTGGTATCGCTGGTAGACCGCTGGGTCACCATAAGCTGCCAGAGGGGCCAGAGAGGCGATCAAGCCCTTGACCTTGGTATCGATGGTGGTGACGCCGTTGCGCAGGACTGGGATACCACCGTTGCGGTCTCCAAGGCCCATGGCGGACGCTGCAATGCCAGCGCCAAGGTCGGACATCAGGGCCGCAGATTCTGCGCTCTGGTCTGCGAGGAGGACGCTGCCACCCATCTTCTCTGCCAGCTTCTTGTCATAGACAGACATCTGGTTGTAGCGGTTCAAGTAACGCTGACGGAAGTGGGCCGCACTCTTCGGAGAGATGGCGTCAACCATGCGCTCAGCAAAACCCTTCTCTTGCCGTTTAAACGTTGTCTCACCGATGCGGTCGTCGATGTTTGTTGGTATGTTTGGCAGGCTGTACTTGACCTTGCTCCCCATCCGGGTGAACTTTTCCATCGCCTTATTTTTGTTGGCGTAGGAAAGTGGCTCCACCTCTGCTGCCATCAGGACTGATGACATTGCGTCAGCATATTGGGCGGTCAACGCCTTTACCGGGATAGACTTTGCGCCCTCGGCCCGGAGGTGGATGTAAACGGGGACTTCGCGGTAACCATCTTCGTGCAGCGCCAGCATGCGATGACGGCCTTCGTGACCAGTGATTTTCCAGTCGCCATTTTTTTCTGACACGCTCAAAAATGGAACTTGGTCGTAGGTCCTCATCCTCTCGGCATCAAGCGGCTCTTGCTCTTGGAGAAGTCTTTCAAACGTTTCAGGCGATGCTGTGGCGCGGACAAAATCCATTGGGTTAACAAATGCAAGATAACCCTTGGTCTTGTTCTCTGCATCGCTCTGGGTGTACATGGATTCGTTCCACAACTTGTCAAAGCGACCATCAGAATAGCGCACCTTCTTGAGGCTGAACCGCATGTCTTTGGACTCGCGGCTGTACTCACCAACGTTACCGGTGATGGACTTGACTTGCTCGGGCTTGTAAACGGCGTAGTTCTTTGGAGAGTTGCGGTTCTCTCGCACGGTGAAGCTATCATGCCCCAAGGCGCGAATGGCTTGCTGCACGCGCTTGTCTTCAATCGCTTGCCACAGACCTTGCGAGATGCGGCCCTTCATACCTGCCAGCCACTTGTCAGGGAAGTCTTGAGGGAAGGATGTGTTGTTGGCGACCCACTGCATCACCTGCTCTACATGCTCTGGGTTCTCGAACTCGAATGGAGTCTCTGCCCGGGCGTACAGGGGCATGATTGACATGCGGGTGGGGGACAGGTCAAGCAGGGCATCGTAGGTCTCCTGCTCAATGTCCCCAAAGTCACCATACTCAGGAACCTTGCGCTTGGCCTGACGCATGAAATCTGCGCCCTGCTTCTCTGTGATGGAGCCCTTCTTCTGCTGGGCGTCAATAATGCCTTGGAAGAAATCCAGCTTCTCATCTTTGGTGAGGGCCTTGTAGATTTCCCGGCGCAGACGATCTTCGGCAATGCTGCCGAATGTCTCAGCTTCCTCTGCTGTGTCGGCAAGGAAGATGGCTTGAGACTGACCTGCGGGGGTAAACTCAAAGAACTCCCGGGCAGTGGCGTGGTAGAAGACCTTGGGCTTTCCGTCCGCGTCGGTCCACTGATTGCCTGCGATGAACTGTTTAAACTCTTGGGTGTTTGGCACCTCAGTCTTTGACACAGCCTCCTTGGCCGCCTTGACGGACGGGAAGGCAACATTCTTCAGACTGAACTTGCCAGTCTTGACGGAGTGCTTGCCAATCAAAACGGCGTAGTCTTGAGATGCGGCTTGGTCTTTGACCAAGTAGCCATCAAAGCCAGCCCTTTTTACATTGCGCTCCCAGACGCTGGCTCGCTCAGCAGAGGAGTTGCCCTTGGCGTTCTTGATGATCTCAAGAGGGTCTGACTTGGTGTCGTACAGGTTGTTCAACCGGATGACGTGAGGTGTGCCGCCAACGCCAGACTCGGGGCGGACCCCTTTGCCGTTGTCAACGTAGAAATAAACTCGGCCACGGATGTCAGAGTTTTCTTTTTCACTTAAACGCTCAGACTCCAGCCCACGCAGGCCGGTGCCGTGAAATTCGGAGATAAGGGTTGGGCGTCTGTCTTTGCTGAAGTGGACGCCGACAGCGCTTACTGATCCTTGCGTTGGCGTTCCGTATTCTGCTGTTGGCTGGCCGAAGTCAACCGCATTACCGCGCTCTCTACCTCCGAGGCGAGCCGCTCCTCTGGCGTCAATCCAGCGGTCCCGGAGCCCGATTGCTTCTTCGGAAATGGCCTGAAGACGGCCACTCCCTTGCCCCCGAACATCTGCCCCGGCTTCTCCTTGAAGTCTCGAACCTTCGCCATATCGTGTTTCCTTTAAGTAGTCGCTTCTTGTTTCCGGCCAAATGAATGAACTATGGAATGTTTCCGGACTGGAAATATCAATAGTGCCGTCGTATGGGAACGACTCAATGGCATCTCTTATGGCTTTATGGTATTGGGCATCGGTGAGGGTGTCAACGTTATCGTTGTATGCGGAGAAGTTTCCGTACAACAAAGCGCCATCACGCAACGTATCGCCATCTGCCTGCGGGACGTTCTGCGCAATGTGTTGACGCAACTCGTTTAAATCAACGTCGCTCATCCCGCTTGGGATGACAACCTTCACAAACCCAGCCTGATCGCCGGAGGTCTTGTTTGTTTCGTCAAAGGCAACCATGGCCTTTTGATCGAGCACGTAGCCAAGCACTCGGCCAAGCTCATCAAGCTCTTGCTCGGTGGCTTCATCTGGAGCCTGAACGATGATGTTGGGGTTGACCTCGCCCTCGTAGGTGCCTGTGGAGAACTCGTACTTGTAGCCTTTGAGCCCAAGCTCAGAGAACACAGAAGACACCACCCTGTTGGCAACGGCCTTGGTAGCGTTGAGACGCTCCGAGGGCGTCATCTCTCTCCACTTCTCTGCCGAGATGTGGTCGGGGTTTGGTGCTACCTCTGCGATGATCCCTTTGCGGAGGGATAGCTTTTCTGCAGCTGGCGCAGCAGCACCGCTGACACCCTTCTCACCGCCTCCTCTTCCTGCCTCGACGAATCGCTTTGCTCCGTCGCTGAAGCCATAGGAGGGCGAGATGACGCCAATTTTCGTGAAGAGTTGCTGCTCATAGAACCAGAGGAGTGATTGGGCTTGGTACGGTTTGATTCCTGCATTTTTTGCTACCTCGTTAATCAGTGCCTTGATTGCCCTGCGCTGCGGCTCAGTTGGAGCATCCACAATCTTGCCATCTGGGCCGAGCATCGTACCAAAATAGCGATTGAATGTGCGGGTCATCCACTTATCAACGGTGACATCATGGATGCCGTTTAGGTTTGAAACGAATGGTCCAACCTTGGGGCCGAATGCATACAGGCCGGGTCGCATCTCCGTAAGCTTGCCGTCAATACCACTCTTGATGTTGCCATACTTGGAGCGGAAGCTGTTGATTTCTTTGACCGTGTGGTCTGTAAACAACCACTCAAGGGCCTTCTTCTGCCCCATGTCATTCACCATGTTGTTCAAGAAGTCAAGCTGCGTCTTCTTGTTGACGGAAGTTGTGCCACCCTGCCACAAGCCTCCGGTCTCTGGGTTCACGCCCGGTACGACACCTGCATCCACGTAGTGTTGGAACGCCTTCGATGCGATGAACCAGTTATCACGCGCAGTGGTTTGAGGCGACATGATGCCAGCCATGACGCTGAACAACAGACGGTTGTCCACCTTGCCAAGCTCGGGGATCAACTTCTTGGTTTGTTTAAACGCATCTTTTACGTCGTCCTCATACCAATCCAATCCAGAGTTTTCCTTCTTGAGTTGGTATGCAACTTCGTCGCTGGCAAGCTTGACCGCACGGTCAAAGCTGGCCTTGTCGGTGTAATCAAGCTGTGAGCCATTTTGCTCTTTCACTTGATCGTCAAAATACTTTCCAATGGCGTCTACCGTTGGCTTGATCTTTGTGGGCTCAGTTTTGCCTTCTTTTGGGGGGCCTTCAAACTTTGGAGTCTCTTCCCCGCGCACGATTGGCAGGCTTAACTTCTCCGCAGCCTTCTCAGCCTTTGGCTTACGGGACTTCAACTCACCACGCTCAACGCGCTGGAAGATGTCCTCTGACGATTCAAAGCCAGCACCACTCAGGGCTTGGCCGAAGTTCATGAAGAAGTTCTTGAGCTTCTTGAACAGCGCAGCAATCATGCCGGGAGGCGGTGTAGCCCCACGGTCGTAAGCGCCAAACGCATCAGCGATGGCTTCTTCGATGATCTCTTCCTGCGTCAGGCCGATCTGTTTATACGCATCCAGACGGCTCATCTGCACAGGCTTGCCGTCGATCTCCAGCTCAGCGGTCTGGTCCTCGAGGTATTCCTTGATCCACTGCTTCTCCGCACGCATCTTCAATGCGTTCCATTGCTGCGGGGTGAAGAACTCCAAGTCCTTCAGCGCGTGCAAGGACTCGTGGCGCATGGTCTGGATGGGGTTGGCCTCGTCCAAGGACACTTGGATCAGCTTGTCGAGGTACACGCCGCCCGCGTTGTTCTTAAGCTTCTCGACAATGTTTAAACCAACATCACCAAGGTTGAACTTGGCCAGCATCGGCTTGAGGGCTTTCTCAAGGTCCTGCGTGCGAGCAACCTTTTGCTGCTCCACGGCGGCCTCTTCTGCCTGTTTAAACACCTCTGGCTCGCGCTCGCGCAGAGCTGCCTCGGCTTGCTGCAGGCTGGAGAAAACACCGAAAGGCTCTTCGCCACGGTTGACGATGTACTCTTGCTGGACCTCTGTGCGAGAACCCATAGGAGCGATGGTCAAGGGCGCGGCGTAACTGTTGATCTCGGCAAATATCTCTGCGAACCTGTCATCGGCTGCTTGCTCTTGTTGAGAGAGCAGGGCCTTGGACTGCACATATTCATCAGTGTTGGCTTTGCCAGTGGCCTCCATAACCTCAAGCTTCCGACGAGCTTCCTCAATCGGCTTCATGATTTTGTCGCCTTCAGTCATCAGGCGCTCTTGCTCTTGCTTGCGAATTTCGGT
>Ga0247723_1001400_pt1 | contig 14188 bp, 29 predicted proteins | sample MSEWelMarce5H_FC_FD_189079 | JGI IMG/M metagenome (GOLD analysis project Ga0247723, IMG submission 189079) | Subsurface sediment microbial communities from gas well in West Virginia, United States - MSEEL Well Study Marcellus 5H_FC | ecosystem: Environmental > Terrestrial > Deep subsurface >...
CGTTTGAACAGTATGTTTTTATTGTTTATGGGACATTTTGACGCAGTGGTTTGAACAAGTGCGACATTTTGTCACAGCATATTCTGAGCATACTTTTCTATGATAAAAACGTAGGAGAAAAAGAAGCCAAATTACGAACGACAAACAGCTAAATACGGAGACACCGACTCGCGAAGCCAAAACGCTGGAACCATTGAGTATCAATGGTTTTTCGCTCCTACCACTCCCCTTTTTACCACTTTCCATACAGTATAACATAGGGGGAATATATATAGGATAAACATAGGGTAAAAGCATCAAAAGAAAGCTGCGGAACAATGTTTGAGGGAGATAGAGAGGGTGGGGATGGATTCACTGACTTTAAACTCTTTTTTATTCATTTTTTCCTTATTTATCAAGGGTTTTTTCACTTTTGTCTAAATTTTTCTTGACATTCGTTATTATTATGTTACCTTTGCCCCCTATGAAGAAAACGCTTATGTTTTTGTTGGTGGCGCTCCCGTTGGGAGCAGTATTGAGTATCGTTTTGTCCATTATCCTAGCAGGTGTGACATTTTGTCGCAGTTTCGCTGACTACTGGGCATACATCATCGTGCAGTTCTTTCCCCTATATGGAGAAAAAGAACCAGAACAGCAACCAGAACAACAAATAGAAGAAAAACAAACAAATGTTTGGGACCGACACATCGCTCGCATGGAAGCATTGCAGCAAGAAGAAGAAAACAAAAAAAACTAAATTACGAACGACAAACGGCGAAATAAACGAAAACAAATTACGAACGATTTTCGGCTAAATAAACAATTAAATTACGAACGAAAATGAGCCAAATAAACAAAGAAAAAATAGAACTAACAAAAAGATTCATTCGAAGCCTCGCAGAACTACAAGACGAGCATTACACAATCTTGTTACAAGAGACAGACATATCTCCAAACGCAGAAGACTTTTTGTTTGATTACATATACAACAGCAATTTTACCACTTTCGAAGCGTACCTTGAGGCGCATGGTTATGATGGTCTAATTTACGAATCAGAAAACGACAAATAAACTGCCCCAAATTACAAACGATTTAACCCGAAATAATATATGAAAGAAACAGCACCAGCAAATAATGAAATTACGAACGATATTCTCCTAAATAAAGAAGGAGTTAAAATGAGCCTAGAAGAAATCATGTGGGAAGCTCGCCGCAGAAAGAATAGAAAACTTTATACTATGGCGCGGAACGAACTGGGTCTAGGTAAACATTGGCTACAGCAGAAGCGATTGCCCAAGTCGCGGCAGTGGGGCGGCGGCATTAAATAGTATTTAAAATTACGAACGATATTGCCCGAAATAAACGGGGGTGTGGCATTTTGTCGCACCTCCAATTACGAACGATTTTTTTCTAAATAAATTACGAACCTCTTTGCCCGAAATAAACAAATGAAACCATACTATTACGTAGCGATGAAGCTCACTAACGGATTGAAGGACATCTCAATCCTCTCCAGACACGACACTTTAGAATCTGCGGTTAAAGCTTCGGAGACGTATGCGGAACAACGCCCGACTGTAACATTCGAAGTGCTTCAGTGTGTGGCGATCAGTAGCACCCCGAAACCCCGTGCCACAACCTTCTACTTAGATAAAGCCCTCAATAATATTCCTACTGATTAAAAAATATTTAAAAAAGATCTTGACACATCGGTAGTTGGTGTGGTAATTTCGCGGCGACATGAACTCAGACAATACAAAACGTGGTAAGGGCAGACCTGCTGGGAGCAATAGCTTCGTAAGAGTGCGCCTATGTGATCTAGTAAATTTGATTGGAGCAAACGCTACTGTTCCTGTATCTAAGGTGTGGCTTCGCGAGAATGGATTTGAGGAAGCGGTAAATGCTCCGCTACCCACAATTTCTTTTCGCGCTGTTGAACCAGAAGCAGAACCAGAAGAAAAAATCGAATTCTCTATCACTACATTTGAAGACTAATATGAAAGCACAATCAGCATCATTCTCACTATCTAATGACACTGGCTACGATGCCTTGGAAGTGCATACCGTTGAAATCTTTTTAGACGATTATGCAGATCAGCTGTCGGCAGGAGAAGAGATTTGGGAAGGCGCATCAATAATCTGGAGCCTATACGGTCACACTCCAAACGAAGGATTAGAATGCATCGGTGATTTTAATTCTTTTGAAGCAGCATGTGAGATTGCCGAGAAGTTGGGCGGAAAATTATTTCCAAAAACATCTTGACATCACCCCGAAAATAAACCATACTCCTCCCCCCCCCACTAACAATTAAAACTTTCCACTTTTACTCATATTATCTTTAGCCCATAATGGTTGTAGATTAGTATAATGAAAACAAGTTTTTACTTCTTCGGGATTTGCCAAGTCAAATAAACAACACGGTTTAATATGGTCAACATGCCAGCAATTCGAATGATCGCCATTTGGATTACCATAATTTTCCCAAGTCATACCTTCAGAAAATAAAGATTCAAAATAGAGTTTTAACTCCTGCATAGAACACCCTACCAGTTCCATGGTTCGTTGAGATTTTGCTCCTAATAAAAATCCATAAATTCTTTGCCGCAAAGCCTTTCTCAAGCGGATTTGGGGATTTGATTTATTTTTTTGACGATTTTTAGCCAACCTTGACTTTACCGATTCTTTATTATTCTGATACCACTCTTTGTTTTGAGCGTTTTTCTTTTCTTTATTGCGTTCAAACCAAGAACGATGAGCTAACTTTTGTTTATCTTTGTTTGTATCTCGGTATGATTGATAGTAATCTGGATGGTTTTCATCCCATTGTTTCTTTTTTAATTGCGAACACTTCTTACAGCTATATTGAGATTTATAAAATTCATTAATATTTTTTGCTTTTTTACAAACAGCGCACCAACGGCAGTCATTTTGCATCAAAAATTCTTTCTCTTTTTTGTTGACAATCTGTCCAGATATTGTAAAACTTTCCCTGTCGAAGTGATTCATACTTCTTATTACACCTAAAACTACTAACTATTCGATGAAAATGTTTGAAAACATGATTGGTCAACCGCAGATTAAATCCATTCTACAATTCTATGTAGAGGGGGCAACTAACGGTGGAATCATTCCGCCTATTCTATTTACTGGAGCGCGTGGACTTGGCAAGACAGAATTCGCCAGAGAATTCAGCAAGAATCTCAAAAAGCCAATTTTGGAAATCAATTGCTCAACGATCAAAAACAATCGCCAATTCTTTGAACAGATTTTTGTGCCGATTGTTATGAACAATGATATTGTTTTGATTTTTGACGAATGCCATGCGCTACCAAAGGATTTACAAAATGCGTTCCTGACTGTGTTCAACGTAGAGAAAGGTTTCCGCAAGAACTTCGAGTGGGACGGCAGTTCGATGGAGTTCGACTTCTCCCGCCAAACTTATCTGTTCGCCACAACCGAACCAGACAAAATCTTCGCTCCTCTTAAAGATCGCTTCGAAGAGATTGACTTTCGCCCCTACTCTGATGATGAGATGGCAAAGATTCTCCAGAGTCGTGCTGATTGGGTAGAGTTTCAAGATGACGTTATGAATGAGATCGTTCCAACACTTCGCGGCAATGCTCGATCCGCAGTTAAACGCGCAAAACAAATCTGTCTCTACTGCGAGGGCAAAAACAATTATCAATTCGGCGACAGTCAATGGAAAGATATGTGCGACAAGCTCGGCATCACTGCTGATGGTTTGTCAAACTCAGAGATTCAAATTCTTTCTGTGCTTAAACAGCGCGGTCCATGCACTCTGGCTATGCTGTCAGCTGCCACTGGATTCTCTCGCACCGCATTGCAACGCGACATTGAGATGCACCTTCTCCGCAAAAACCTGATGCGTATCGACGGCAAACGCGAAATCACTGGTGCTGGTGTCAAAGCGTTAGAAAAACTTTCTGTGTAGTTAGTTGAAAAACGAGGGGGCGGGGTGGTATCCGCTCCCTCAAACACACAATTCTTTTTAGACAAATAAACAATATGAATGAAATTCACATCCCCGATCACGTTCTCAAGGAACTACATCAAAGTCCGAACGCTAGTGCGTCAAATACAATCATCGTTAGCCAAATAAACGAAAAGCTTTTTTCGGCTCGATGGAATCTGCAATCGCACAAGATGGAACTCGATCAGATGTGGGAAGTCAATTGCGAAACACAACTCGCGAAATAACAAATAAAGCGCCTGTAGCTCAGAGGTTAGAGCGTGCCACTCATAATGGCGGGGTCATAGGTTCAATCCCTATCGGGCGCACCAAATCAAACAAAAGCTTCTGTAGCTCAATTGGATAGAGCATCGTAGTTACATTCGATAGATGTGGGTTCAAGTCCGACCAGAAGAATCTCAAATAAACGAGGGGGTATCGGAACTGCCTTCTAAGCAGTAGCACCGTAAGGGATCAATGCTGGTTCGAATCCAGCTCTCCTCACCATTTTTTAATCAATATGAAACGAACGGCAATCGAATGGTACAATTATTTATGCTCGCTTAGATTAGAGGGTGAGGAACCACTAGCGACAGCACTTAGGTTCGGGATTAATGCAAAGCGGGGCGATGGAAGAACCCATTGCCGCTTTCCTTTTAAAGACAAAACAAAAGATGTTGTTTTTTTACCACGCCCCCGTTTACTGATCAGAGAACTTAATGATGCCGCGACTGGTGATATAGAAGCGATACACAGAATAGTTGTGCTGCACATGTGTGATGAGTTCCAGTATAATCCCTATGGGAAAAAAGGTAGCGAACTGATACCATACCAACTTGCATGTATTCAATCTGGCAACAAGCTAAGTGAAAAATATCCACACCTTCCCGAAGGGCAAACACTAAAAGATGTGCCAAAGTGGTAAAAAAATATTGACAAGTTGCCGCGATTTGCTACATTTCTCTCGCACCCAATACTATTATGACTACAGAAACCACACAACAAATCAGCGGCTACGAAAGCTCACTAGATACCATAGCTTGCGAGCTTCTTCAATACGTAACCCCTGAGACTAAAGACCTCTACTACGCTTTTAGCAAAGCATTGCAGTCTGATCTTAGAGGAAAATTCGGAGACGTATTTGAAAACTTTCCTAACCACTAATACTATGCAAAAAACAAAAAAAGAAATCATTCTTGAAACCGCAGAATTCTACGGCTCTGATCCATCGCGCCGAGCAGTTGTCCAGCAAGATGGTCGCGCCAAATGCCGATACCTTACAGAAGATGGTCGCAAGTGTGCAGTAGGCAGGTGCTTAATTGAAGGAGAGAAAATATTTCATGGCGATTGTGTTGACGCTCAAGAGGCAATGTCAGCAGAGTTGGCGGATACACCAGTGAATGATATTACTAATCTCCAAGATGTATTGATGCCTGAGTATCGTGGGCATGATATTTACTTTTGGGCAAGATTGCAAGAGTTCCACGATTGTAATAGCCACTTTACAGATACAGGTCTATCAAAAGCTGGACAACACCAACTTGAATTTCTTTTGAAGCAATACACCGACAATTAACTTGACACAACCCCCCAAATAAACAACAATTCTTTCCCACCTTATGATTACATCAGAACAACTACTACAGAATCGCAGCATCACAGAACCCACAATCGCAACACTCATCTTGGAAGTGCCATGGAATGAAACAAATTATGGTAATATTCTACGAATGTTTTTCGATAGCGTAACAGAGGAAGTCTTTGATAACACAGATATTCTCGAATATGAGCCAGTATCTTACGATAGCGAAAAGCAAACCTTTCAAATCAAATATACTCTTGGGGTAGTTGACCTACTAGAGACTGTCGAAACCGTAGCATAATTCAAACACCAAAACAAAATGAAACAAATAAAACTATTCTTCTATCGTTTGTTTAATCGCCGCCAGCCTGTATACGGTGAGCGAATCTTTCAACAGCGCAGCTGGCTAACCAAGCAGGTAGATGACGCACTGTGGAAAAAATACCAAGGACTAAATTAAGTTCTTGACAATTTTTGAGAAAACGACTACATTTCTCCCGCCCCCCGAAACAACTACTAAACTACTACTACTATGAAATCATTCTACCGAATTTTGCACATCGACGAAACAAAGCAAAAAAGTCTTAATGAATTATGTAATACGATCAAAGATATTTCAGAAATTGTCCAAAAAGATATGCCCATATTCGATGAGGAAGTGACCTTTTCAGATGGGAAACGTATGGCAATCCAAGTTTGCCCAGCAGATGGAGAATGTTGTTGGACACAGGGCGTGCTTTTCGATGAAGATGGTGAGGAACTCGGATGCACCGAAGTTCAAGAAAATCTCGATTCTCCATTCATTGTTGATTACAACGAAATACAATATGTAGTCAATGTCTCAGCGGAAAATAATCTTGACAAACATCACTAATTCATTAACTTTCTCCCGCCTTCATAAACTACTAACTAACTACTACTATGCCCAATTGGTGTTCATCACGACTGACTGTAACAAACTCCACTCCAAAGCTCGAAGAATTCCTCAAGGAACACGGCTTGTCTTTTGAGGCTATCGTAAAACCTGATCGTCCCGAAGTCGATGAAGACGGCTTTGAAACTGTCACCGCCCAAACTAACGCTTGGGGAACTAAGTGGGACTTGAATGAAAACGAAGCAAAAGAATCTGCCACTTCTCTTTTAGAGAATGGTAGCTGCGACTTCAATACTGCATGGTCGCCGCCATCTGAGGCTATTCGCACACTCAGCGAGTTGACTGGTGCATCGTTTCTTCTTGCTTACTATGAGCTGGGGTGCTGGTTCTGGGGTGTAGAAGACATCTCCGAAGGCTTTATCTCCCCTGAGTTAGATGGCGACAAAACGAAAGAGCAACTCAAAGAGTTCTTGATGGAACACTTCGGCTACGACGAAGATGATGCCGACGAAACAGTCGGTATCGACGAAGACGAAGACGAAGAAACAGAGGAAGTCGAACGTCTTAAAGACGAGAAAAACGGTCTTTATCTTGGTGTCCAAGACATCGCCAATTAACTTTTCGGTAGCATCGACGAAGACAATGCGTAAATGCCAAACGCCAAATAAACAAATAACAAATAAGCGCACTGGGAAACTGGTGCGTTTTTTGTATTAAGAGCCTGATCGAATCAAATAAGACCAAATAAGGAATGAGTGCGCCTAAATAAGCGATATGGTAGATGTATGACAGATTTTTATGGCAGCGCCCCACCTTGGCATAAAAAAAGATTTTTATATCAGCCTCCCCCCGCCGAGTAAAAATCTGTTAGATTGTTAGAAAAAACTGTTAGAGAATTTAGCCCCACCCCTTGCGGGGTGAGGCTTGCCATTAGTCACCAATTATATACCACTTAAAAGATTTACAAAATCATCGAACAGCGTAGAAATGAGTTCTTCCGTGTATAGATAAGGATCATCGCCCTCCCTATCAGCGTGTCGCTCGATTGCATCCCATAGGGAGATTTTGATACGGTTTTTGTCATCCTCGTCAATGAGGGCGTTTTGAAGTTCGGCAGCGGATAGATTAGGCATTTCAGAGAGGAAATGTCCAGCAGAACGGAGATAAAGGGCAGCAGGTAATGGTTCAGTAAGATTTTTCATAGCGGCGATAAGTTAGTAGTTTTGGGGGGAGTTGTCAAGTATTATGCGTTCAATGCCAGAATAAAAAGCAGGAACGCAAGAAACAAAATTTGTCCTATGGTCATGCAGGTTCAACAACAAAGCCCGAAGAATCTTTTTTTGCTTTGCCTTTTTCGACAAGCCCGACAATGACGTTTTGAGGGTCAAGAAAACGAAGATCGCTTTCGTCACCACTGACAACGTGCTTTCCTTTCCACGTAGCAGGAAGGGAGCCACGGAAAACGACAGCGACATTTCCACCACTGCCAAGAACAGCATCAACAAGTTTTTCGTTAGACTCAGAACGGGAGAACGTCAAGTGATAGTTCGATGGAAATTCACCAGTCAAGAAAGCGGTCATGCGTTGCGCTGACTTGGTGTAATCGTAGAAAGTCACTTGAGGAAACAAATCGAAAACAGTTTTGCCGTCTAGTGTGATTTTCTCCCAAGGAAGATCGCTTGTGAGGTTCAAGCGGAAACAAGGAATGAGATTCTTTTTTTGCGCCGACTTAACAGCCGAAGCAATTTCCTTGAACAATTGCGCCATGAACAAAGGCTTGTCTTGAAAAAAGAATTTTGTTTTGGCGATTCGGGCAGCTTGAACAGTGGCGAAAATGCCATGTCCAGCGGTATCTAAACAAGCAGCAGCACAGCCAACGCTTGAATGCTGGCAGGTATTAAAACCTGATTTGGTAGAAGGGGCGAGATGAACGCCGAAGGTGAGGAAACCAAGACTTTCGCCTTTTTTGATTTTGGTATTGGATGTAGTTAGTAATTTCATGACGGGGAAAAGTTAGTTGTTTCGGGGGGAGTTGTCAACATTTTTTTTGATTAAAAAATCCCCTCCCTTTCGGGAGAGGCTTGCCATCACCAGCTTGCGTAGTAGAAAAGTCGGCACTTCTTAAAATCAAAGCTATTGAATATCTCACCGAAGAGATGCAGCGCGTCATTTATGCGCTGGTAATAGTGTTCATCTTTCTCAGTAGAACCGAAGAAGAAACCAGAGACAGGCTCAAGGTCTTCAACGAACTCTCCCCTGCTAACAGCTTTGAGGTCATCAATCAGTGCGACAAGAGTATCCTCGTCGAGTTCCGACAGTTGGCACTCATCAACACCATCTTGCACACGCTCCACAAACCAGTTGTGTAGCGCATTGAACTTGCGCCAGTATGCTACCTCATGGAAGATACTAAAAACACCCTTCGAGTATTCATACTCACGAAGAGGCAGGAAAGGTGCGAGTTTCTCGTCTTGTTGATTGATGTCCCAGTCGTCGTCAATCTTCTCCAATTGTTTGATTGTATGATTGGTGCGATTCGTGCGTTTAAGATACATGTCTAGTCCCATAAGTGTGTGTGTTTAGTTGTTAGTGATTTGGTAACGGGCAAAGAATAGCATTTGCGGCGGTATTGTCAACATTTATTTGATTAAAAAATAAAAAAAATAAACCTTGACAAGCTCTAACAGAAAGCATCTAACAGAAAAAAAACAATGCGCAATAACCTGCGCAAAACTGCAAGATACAGCGCGATTTGAGCATAAAACTGCGCAAAAAAAATCTAACAGATTTTTATGGGGGGGGACCCCCCTTGGGGTAAAAATCCGTTAGATGTTAGAAAAATCCGTTAGATGTTAGAAAAACCTGTTAGACTAACAGAAAACCGCCCCGCTTTCGCGGGACGGCTTGGAAGTCGTTAGGCTTATGCGCGGTAGTCAGTGCCATCAGCCTCGGGCGCATCCTCGCATCCCTTGGTCACAATCTCTTGCACCTCGATGACGGGGGCGTGACTTGCCACACGATCAAAAATGCTTTGCGTGGTCATCGTGCGGAAAGGCAGCTTGGAAAGGTCGCCGCCTTTCAGATTCTCTGTGATGGAATTGTAAAGACTCCAGAGAGTGCGCCCTTTGAACTCTTCATGGCGCGGATTGCGGAACTCTTCAATCGCGGCGTAAATGTCGCGAGCGGGGAACGCTTTGGAATCAACAAGCGTTACCATCAGATCAGCCGCTTGTGCGTCACTGATTTCCGTGGTTTTATAGCGATCAATGCGCAAGCCCATATCGTTCCAATGAGACACAACGCGCCCCACGGCATCGCCAAGCACGCGAGGCAAATCGGTTAGAATGTTGAGGGTGTGGCGGCGAGCGAGCTTCACATCAGAAGCGAAGCAAAGATTCTCGCAAACCATCATGCGGTTGCCGATGCAGACAGCGGCAGCAAAAGCCTTGTCGTGAGAGTTGCGCAAGCCAAGCACCACTTGGCGATCATCGCCAGAAATGCCCTTGCCAGTGAGTGCAAAGCCGCCGAAGTAGCGCAAGCCGCCACGGTGCAAAGCGTGTTCCTCTTCCAAGACAGTAAGACCAGCGTTCTCGATTGCCTTACGGGTGAGTGTGACAAGCAGGTCGTGAGGAATCGGGGTGTGTGACTCAGTAGCAGGTGGGGTTTCCACGCCGATGAGTTGCTCGAAGTTGACTTTGTTTTTTGCGATGATGAGTGCCATAATGGTAGTAGTTGGTAGTTGGTAGTTGTGAAGTGTGCCAGTCATTGGCGACGAGGAAAGTGTAGCATTTCGGACGGAATTGTCAATATGTTTTTTGTATTTTTTCACAATTTATTTTGTGCGATTGCGCGAAAAAAGTTCTTGACACCCTCTAACAAAAAACCTCTAACAGAAAAACCCTAGACTCTAACATCTAACAGAAAAATCTAACAGATTTTTATGGGACGGACCCCCCTTCGGATAAAAATTTATCCCCCACCAGAAGTAAGCTGCGATCAGTCGGGGCATGAAGCCCCTTGTCCTTCTGGCGAGAGAAAAATTATTTCTTTTGTTCTGCTATCTGCTTTTTGCCATCGCGTCTAACAAGTTTATTTTGTGCGCGTTTTCTATCGCGTAGATGTTTCCACCATTCGACAGTTCTAACAGAACCTTTTGATTTACTTGATGAAGCCACGACATTCTTTTTTGTTAGATTCTTTTTTGCGATCCTTGAGGGCAAAGCAGGGGGGAGGCATAGGATGTCTTGTTAGGTTGCGCATGTCAAGAGAATTTTGCGCGAGTTGTTTTTTGTGGCGTTTCATGCGATAGCTTGGCAGATGATTGGAATGTGAGTGCGAGCGGGTATTCCCATTTCTTTACACACGGCAGCGAAGTCTTTTCCGTGGAAACTGCGACGACCATTCTTGCTAACAAGAAAACGATTGCCGTTGCGCTTCCATTGAATGTGATGAGCAATCTCATGCTTCAACACTTCGTCGAAAGTTTTGAAAGAGCAGAGAATCCGTTTGCTTAGTTTGATTTTACCTTCAGCAACATAAGCAAGACCAAGATGACGTTCAGAGTTCATCCATTGAATTTTGAGATGAGACATGCTCCATTGCTTTAGAGTCATGCGGATGTATTGTTCGATTTCGGAAGTGGTGGCAAACATGGCGGCGAAATGTTATGGTTTTTTTGCGGTATAGTCAAGATGTTTTTGCGCCCAATGATCAATGAATGCTAAGCGCGTGGGATGAGAGAAAATAGAGTAGCAACGTCCAAACGGATAATCCTCTTTGAATTGCTCATAGAGAGATAAAGAAGCTCCGCCGCCCTTAGAAAATTGAAAGCGCATGAAATTTGAGCATAAACCAACATAATCAGAGAACCATTCAGGCTGCGCGATTTTGTTTTCAATCACTTGTTTAATCTTGTGACAAAACTCAGCGAGTTCTTTGCGTTGTTTTTGTGATAGTGGATGTAGTAGTTTTTTTGTTGCGATTTCTTTTTTCATGGCGGCGAAAGTATTGTATTTTTCGGGGGGAGTGTCAAGAATTTTTAATCAAAAAGCAGCAAAAACTTGTCTGCCATGCAATAGCACTTCTTCTGCGCGAAAGATGTTAGAACCTTGGCACTGAAACTGATCGACCTCATACGGGTTATATCTAACAGAAAGAAAAAACTTATTAGATTGAATGCCAGAAACTAACGTGCCAATGATGAATGCGTGAACATTCTTCTTTTTCTGTTTAATCACACGCTGACGACCAGCTTCTGATACTTTGAACTGCGCATTTCTAACATAAGCGCCTTCGACATGAGCAACAACTTTCCAACGCCCATTCACTTTCGTCTGGACAGACAACTTTTTCTTGTGGAGGTTAAAGTAGATTCTAACGATTTGATTGAGTGGTAACATGGCAAGAGAAAAATACACTTTCTGCGGCTATTTGTCAACAACTTTTTGCAAATAAATAGCAAATAAATAGCAAATAAATAACCTTCAAATAACCTTTAGGGAGGGGGATCTAACAGATTTTTATGGCGAAGCCACACCCCAGCATAAAAATTTTTATGCCAGCGCTCCCCCCTTGGATAAAAATCCGTTAGACTAACAAAAAAAAATCTGTTAGAGTTTTGGGGAGCGGCTAAACCATAAACCGCTCCCCGTTTTGCCAATGTCACCAGAAAATTGTTAGACTTCGAAGCCTTCTTCTTCTAACAGTTCCACAACTGCATCTTGCGCGATGTTTTGCAATTCGGAAAGGTGTAAGCCGTCCCCCCATCGCTCGATGAGTTCTTCCATTTCATCGAGAGCGTTCATCACACAGGGCAAGTCGGGCAAGTCAGCGAGAGACAAGCCGCCCGACATTCTGAGGCAGATGTTATTCATTATCGTTATGCAGTGTTTGCGATTGTTAGTCATGGCGGGAATATGTTAGTTGTTTTGGGGTGGTGGTGTCAAGGTTTTTTTTTAATTGTTTTAAATTAAATTCAGTTCTTATTTTGCAAGCAGTAAGAGCAAAAGAGGGAATCAAAAAACCCATAGAACAAAACATAATCAAACCATCCAAAACAGTGCAGAGACCCTGCAAAGCGAAAAGTGGATATTCTAACAAATGAACTCTTTTTTTAACAAAGTGAATTTTCATGGCGGCAGTATGTTAGTGTTTTTGGGGCAAGTTGTCAAGATATTTTTTTGATTAAAAAGGGCAATCATCATCGCCTTTTGCGTGTTGCGCAATAGCTCCAGCCCAAGTTTTTGCTTTGGGTGATTTGAGATACGCTTGATGCTCTAACCATTCCTCATGAGTGCTATCATCTTCGGGGTGTTGTTGTTCTTCCCCATGATAAAAGGGGTTGCGCTCCCAAGTGTCCCAGCCTGTCAAAATCCATTGGCGGTCTTGTTGCTCCATGCCGAAAATTTGAACTTGTTCAGCGATGCCTTCTGCGATGATATGTTGTCTTGCGTCCATAGTATTAGTTGCGGGGAAAGAGTAGCAGTAAAAACTAATAAGCACAAGTATTTTCTTTGATTATTTTTCGAAAAAAAGTTTGTCATACGCGCAAAAAAACTTGACAACTTCCTAACAGAAAAGCCTAACAGATTTCTAACAGATTTTTATCAGGGAGGGGGGCGCTCGCGCAAAAATTCGTTAGACTAACAGTTTTTTTTCGTTAGGCTAACAGCTTTTTTCTGTTAAGTTTTTCTGTTAGAGAGTCTAACAAAAAGCCAGCCCCTCGCGGGACTGGCTTCGTATTTGTTTTTCGTTAGACGAACTCCAGAGTGCCTAACGGAACTTCATCCTCGCGCCCATCCTCAAAACGGATAAGTGCGCGATTTCCAACTGGAGTATTTACAACTTCGACAAGCTCAACTTCTGAGCCACAGTAAATGACGATTTCGATTTCTTCGATCATGGCGAGAGAAAGATAGAATGTTTTTGCGGTTAAGTCAACAAGTTTTTTTTGTTTTTTTGCATTTTTTGAGGGGACGGCTTTCGCCGCCCCCTCTGCCATGCATCAAGCCACCACGCTTGAAAATTGTTTGTCGATCTTGCCACACTTGAAAAGCAAAACCTTTTCGGGTTTGAAGCAAAAGTAGCTGTTGCGGTTGCGGTCAACTGCGAACATATAGCCGCCTTGACGGAGTGCGTCAGTAGCAGGTGAACCAGTTCCTTTGATTAGACCAGTGAAACGATCTTTTGCATTGATCGTGCGAATTGTCCCATCTTTCTTTTCAAAAGTCAGAGAAAAGAATTTTCCTTTAGTGGCTTCGATGAGGGCGGTGATTTCTTCTTTTGTTGGTGTGTTTTGCATGATGTTTATTTGGTTAGTAGTAGGCGGGGAAAGTGTAAGCGGTTTTTTGAAGTTTGTCAACTTATTTTTTGCTGTTTTGAATAAAAGTTTGCAAACGTGCAAGAGTGTAGCAAGTTGCGCCGAAAACAAGGAAACAAATACAATCAAACAATTCGTTTTTTCCGCCATAAATGGCGAAAGCGCAAAGGCTGAAAGTAGGCGAGAGGGTGACAATAGCGGAGGCGATGATGGTAAGTGCATGTTTCATTTTTTTTTGGTGTTGTTAGTAGGCGGGGAAAGAATAGTTTATTTTTGCGGTATTGTCAACAAGTTTTTTACGCTTTTTCGTTTTTTCTTGCGCGAACTTTGCGGAACTTCCTGAGAGTGTAGGCAGCTTCTTTGCGACTAACAGAAATGCAGTTCGCCTCGGTGTCAACAAAGAAAGTGATTTTCGGGGCAATGAATCTGTCTTTTGATGTCAAGATTTGACAAGTAGAAGAGT
>Ga0247723_1001401_pt1 | contig 14183 bp, 12 predicted proteins | sample MSEWelMarce5H_FC_FD_189079 | JGI IMG/M metagenome (GOLD analysis project Ga0247723, IMG submission 189079) | Subsurface sediment microbial communities from gas well in West Virginia, United States - MSEEL Well Study Marcellus 5H_FC | ecosystem: Environmental > Terrestrial > Deep subsurface >...
CCTCTGTCTGCTTTATTGTACCAGTCTGATGTTTTCTTTATGTAAGGATCAGGACCTAAGTCGTTGTAAGGGTAGTTAGGGTAGTAGAATTTCTTACCTGTTGTAAGATCTTCAAAAGTTCCTACGTCATAAACAAGTCCCTTAGCTACTACTGATTTATTATTTACACGATTACCTCTTACTAACTCGTAGCCACAGATAAGATCTTTAGCGGGAATCAATCCATCTACGTAAGTATTAAGAGGATCTACTACATAAGAGTTATTAAGGATAGTTTGGAAATCGCTTTCCATAATTCTCACACCAATAGGATAAACAAAGTCTTCATCGTTTGCGTGGATGTGAGAGATAGCACTGTCAGGGAATTTGTGGTGACGAATAGGTTGACCTGCTAAGTCTCCCCACACTTCCTCGTAACAAGGATAAGTTTCTGTAGACTGCCAATAAGAGAAGTCTCCACTTTCATGTCCAACTATCTTACAAGAGTATTGTTCTTCCTGAGAGTTAGGAGTTCCATTAGGCGCACTTCCAACCTTACTTCCTGTGTTGTATACTTTCCATCTAGGAAAGTCTTCAACTACTTTACAATCGTTTGTTGTAACAAAAGCATCTGGATTAGTTCCTGCTGTGATAATAGTATTATCTGTAGGAATATCAAGTCTACCTGGAATATGGAATACGTCTGTGTATTTACCATTCTTTAGTTTAAACTTAATACCGAAAGGATAAACCTCATCCCTTTGGTAAGTTCTAAAGAAGTAAGCGATTTCTGGATTAGAGTAATCAAAGTTACTATCTACAGGCATCTTAACAGTTTCCCAACGAAGTTTAATCTCGTTAGCAATTAACTGAAAGTTATATTTAGGGGTTTCTACTAGATCAGCCAACATCAAGATGTCAACTTGCTTTTCGATGATACCTGCTGTCTCGTAGTGAGGACTACGAATAAGAGGAACAATAGAAGAAAAAGTAGAAGAGTAGTCTCCTGAATAAACTAAGGAATCTGTTTGACTAGATAAGTTTACTCTGTACGTACCTACCAGATGGTATGTAGTTACTTCATTTATGTTTTCAGCTACTACTAAATTAAAGTAATCAAATACGGTAGTTTTATGTTTAATCTCTACTCTGATTGACTTTGATGTTTCGTATTCTGTTTGTTCTGTAATAGCCCTCTCAAAGATTGGGATAGGATTACAAAAATCTATATAGTCAGTGATCTCTTTTCCGTTCTCGTCTGCGTACGCAATAGAGAAAGAATACACACCTCCCTTAAGTCTTCCACCTGAATCTACAGCTGTAGGATAGATATCTCCTTGACAATAGTCAGGAAACAGCTTTAGACGCTCACAGGAGTTACAAATATTAGTTATGGCTTCTCCACATTGATCTTTACCGTAGGGTTCTTCTAATGAGAAATAACGAGGTTGAATGTTCGTACCTACAAAGTATACTTTAGTTTCACAGTTATCTATTCTGTATTCAGAGTATACTGGGTATTCAGGACTAAGTCCTAAGCAACATTTTGTTTTGTCTGTAATACACTCATTCCCACCTTCAAATATCTCACTAATTAAAACTACGTTAGCAGGTAAAGTGTATTGACCTTTCTTAGCTAGGAAGTATCCGTTACCAAAGAATGTCTGAGATTGAGGTTGACCATTACAATCAATCCAATCTACTGTGTAAGCACTGCTAGATTCTAAGTCGTCTATCTTCTCAACTGAGTAGAAGTAGCAACCTGTAGAATTACAGTCACAACAATCATCTACAATCAAAGGAGTAAATGTGCAGCAGGTGTCTGCACTAACTCCTATTTCAGAGCCTACTGTACTTACTACCTCAGTTCCTGAGATACAACCACAGTCTGTTTCTGTCTCTGTTAAAGTAGTACAGTCTTTGCCTAAGTTAGTAATTTCTCCAATAAACGACCTACCATCAGGGTGAGCCAAGAAGACAACTAGCTTAGATTGTTCTGTAATGTTTAATGTTCCAACAATTTTAAATCCTGGATACTGATCAGTAAAATCAAAACAGATCTGATTAGAGGGCTCGTTAGTATAGGTAGTTGAGTTACCATCGTGAGACTGAACATTTGCGTTTAAAGCAAACGTAATCATGTTCTCCTTTATCTGGTAGTTAACTGAGTCTAGATTAAGCCCAGCAATGTTCTGATTGATTTTGTTCTCCATTTAAATTATTGGATGTGGAATCTAATAAAACGGTTACGCATCTTAGCTACGTTATCCGCCATTTGTTGTTTGGTGTAAGTAAGCAAGTAGCCGTTTGCTGCTTGTAACTTATTAAATTGATCCTGTCTGTAGTATTGGAACTTAGCTTCAACTTGACGTTGACTCTCGTCTACTACAGAATGCCAGAGTTGTTCAAAAAACTTAAACTTAAGATAAGCTTTAATATACTCTTCAACCTCAAGAACTTCAGGCACCATAGGTAAGTTATCATCGTCCATTGGACGTGAGAAATATCTAACGTATATGCAACCAGTTTCAAACGTAGCCGTAACAGATTTATTTGGATGAATTTGAATAACATCATTTGAGGACGTATTTAGATTAGGGCAGTCCTCAACACATAGTGCCTTAGATCCATAGTACACCTTAATCCAAGTAGGTTGCTTCATCGTAATCTTGAAGCCAGGAGTAGAGACAGATACTGTCTCGTACATTTCTTCTTTAAGCCCGCAGTCTGTACAACCTTCTGTACACTGAATAGACTTATACCAAGAACCCCTTACAGAATTAACTCCTTGAGACCAGAAGATCTCTGAGTCATAGTAGATGGCATAATCCATCAAAGCAAAGTCACAAGGAAGTTCTGATTTGTAGTCATGAAACGACAACACCAACTCTTCAGGTTTAAGAACCATTACTCTAAGCTTGCGAAGTGCTTGGTCTACATAAGTAGGAATCATTACTTCACTTATTGCACCTGCTTCAAAGTATGATTTTAATTCCTGCTTTACTTCAGCAATTAATGGTTCAGATGAAATAAAGTTAGTATTAGCGTAATTCATTTTTTTAGTATTTAAGACTGTCTGTCTATTTTATTTTCTCTTATGGATTTGGCTAGTGAAGCTTTATGGTTATTTGACATTTTCAAGTCATAGAACCCAAACTGTACTACCCTCTTATAATATGGATACAAGTGAAATTTATAGACGGCACCATTGGTATGTGTGTTTCTATAAGGCACTTTGACACCAGTCTCATTGTAGAGTTTCCAATTGATAATTGTATGTTTACCTTTGGGAAGGGCATTTTCTGTTTTTACAATTTTAATTGAACCTAAGTTAGGGAATCTAATAGCATATCTTCCCCTTAACAATCTCTCCATGAGTTTTAGATGTATCCTTTTAGGGATATTACAAAACTCTTTGTAGGTGATGTCTTTACGTTTAGTTTCTTTTAAGAACAAATTGTAGGCATTAGCAGAGAGATAGTTCGTATCTGACGTAGTATCTCTTTCCTTTTGTCTAACTTTACTTGGTTTGTTTGGTTTTATAAAGTCTTTCGACATAGTTAGTTTGGTTCATCTCTGTTGTTATCTTCTAGATCTTGAGGAATTCTTTGGTAGTTCATCAAGGATTGAGTACACATTTCAATCAATGTATCTGTTAGATAACCTGGAAACTTAAATTGCTTATCATACATACTCATGCATTCTGTACCATCTAGGTCTTCAATAGACTCAGTAAAGTAAGCGTACATGTTTACACATTCTACATCGGGATCTAGAACATACAAATAACCATTACGAATGGTGTAGTATTTCTTAGGGGTTTTAAACCTTAAGCGAGTATGATTAATAAAATCCCTAATAGTTGTAGGGAACAATTCTTCTGAGTTAGAAGTGTTGAATACACCCTGAATAAAGTAGGAGTATAATCCTTCATCAATGTTAGGCAACTTATGCTTAGTTCTACGTATAGGACAGTTCAAGTCGCACTCTGATCCCTTAGCTTCAATCAAGTGTACACACTCGTAGGATTGGTAGACATTATCAGAAGTAAGCAACCTTCTAAGATTGATTTCTCTTCTCAGTAATGTAGCTGCTTTAGTCTTTAATAAACCATAAATATAACGATCAGTTATTAAGTCATCGTCACTAACAAACTTGTTAGCACTCTTAACTCTACCGATTAATTCTGAATTCGTGTACATCTCAGGATATAGTTTGGGTTAATTTAAGGTTCATTACAAATATAATTTAATTTTAAAGTTAAGTCAAGAGTTTATTTTAAAACTAGAAGAGCCCACTTTCGCAGGCTCCTACTAGCAAGATGACAGGAAAACCAACCAAAAAATCCTGCCAAGATTTTTATTATACTTTGTAGGTGAATCCACCTATTATAATTTCCATACTATCCCCTGCTGCAAACACTAGAGTTCCTGCAGGGTTAATAAGAGTAGCCAACACAGTACCACCACCAGCTAAAGTTCCTACTCCTTGATACACTCCTACAGGAATGATAGGGGAAGCAGCAGTATAGGTAATGATAGTAATCTGGAAGTACTCAGGGTTAGGAGCAACATATCCTACTGGCAAATCCATCAATTGAATTGCTTGATTGTTTGCCCAAGAAACAGCACCACTAAATTGAGCAGAGATAGTTCCTGACAATGTAGCCATAGAACCTTGCTTATATACTCTGATGTAACTTCCAATAGGGAACTTGGTAGAAGGTACTACAGAGATGTTAGCTGGAGGGTTAGGCGACAATTGACTGTTTGTAACAGAAGATGCAGCTACCTCTAAGTTAACAGTTACGTTAGTAGGGTTGTTAGTTCTAGTAACTGTTACAGTACCTCCAGTAGAAGTAAAGATAAGTTCTTTGTTTACGTACTCAGAACCATTCCAGAACAAAGTATGATAAGTTGCAGGAGAAGTTGAAGTTACATCAGACAAAGCAGAGATAGAACAAGTACTCAATTGAGAACAAGCAAATCTTACACCTGCAGCCAAAGACACGTTCAAACCATCTGAATCACTTGTAGCTACAAAGTCAGAAGAGTTTAACTTCATTTTCATTCTACCCAAAGTAGAAACAACTCTATCCAATTGGATTTGAAGAGTAGTACTTGCGTTAGTTAGACCGAAAGTATAACCGTAGTAAGGAGTAGAACCAAAGTTAGTAGCCCACAACAAAGAGTAGTTTGCTGAAGGTACAGAAGACAATGCAGTATTGATAGCACAGATCTGTCCAGAAAATAGGACAGCTGCAGCACTCAAAGTACTAGTAGCTGATCCTCCTGGGATACAAGATGTATCAATAGAAGCAGGAACTGCACTACCACCTGAGATATAAGTCTTAATGTTGTTAGCGTTAGTAGTTACTGCAGTTACGTTTGCATCTGTAGTAGTTTTGATAGAACAAACATTACTTACTACCCAATCAAACCAAGTCTGTAAGTCAGCACTTGTAGAGGGAGCAGTTGTAAAGCACAATGGAGTAACACCTGTCAAATCCAATTGAGTGTTGATACTACAAAGTTTAGTTCCGTATGCAGTCAAGATCTGACTTAGGGTAGAGGTACCAGAAGTAATTCCAGTAACACAAGCTGCAGTGAAAGCAGGAGTCTCTAAAGCAAGAGTGCGAGTATTCAAAGAACACAAAGCAGCTGCAGTACTTTCGGTAAATCCTTGAGCACTTGTGATTGCAGTTCCTACACTATCCAAGTTTCCACCTAAGCGAAGACATGCATAGTTAAATCCTGAGTAGTTTAGTCCTACAGAAGTTAAAGTACAAAGTCTAGCGTTAATGTTAGCGATAACTTCATCAAGTGTATTTACTGAAGAGATCAAAGGAACCAATGCAGTGATAACAAGACTTAGGTTGTTAGCTGGAGTTGATCCACCTAAGCTAGCTCCTGCTACAGTTACTACGTCATTAAGCGCATAACCTGAACCTGCAGAAACCAAAGTCACTGTATAAGAAGTAGAACCTGGAGTACGAGTTACTTTAACACTCAAAGCACTACCTGCTCCTCCTGTTGGAGATACAGTGTACTCAGTCAATACTGTAGGGCTTACTGCTACTCCAGTTACGTTAAAGCTTTTAACAGCTCCCGTAGCACAGAATAGATCTGCTCCTGAATATGTAATACACTTACCATAGTTGGTAGATGCACATCCTGTAGTTCCACAGGGAGTAATAGAGGTATTTCCGAGACAATCAAGACAAGTAGACATGATTAACAAATTTTAGCGATAATAGCGTTTAACAAATCTTTAAGGGTCAAAATGCTTCCAGACTGACAGTATGCTTCAAGACAGCCTAAGTCTACTTTTCCATCCAAAGGAAGATCCAACCAATGAATGTTTCCACTATTAGTGTTGATGTTTCCTGCAGATAGGTAGTTAATTTTAGAACGTAAGTCACAAATAACTCCCACTAGTTTAATAACAACTTCTGCTGAATAGTACTTATCATCTGTTACTGTAAGACCAGTTGTAGAGATTACAGGAGTAAGTCCACAAGCAGTATTAGCAGAATCAAATGCAGTCTTATTCAATCCTACACGGGTATCCAAGTTAACTACCTTATCATCCAACAACTTAAGCAAGTCATTCAAGTAAGGGTCACAAGAATCAAAAGAATCTATAAGTCCTCCTACAGTAGGAGTACCAGTGTATTTCACGCACCCAGAAGGAACGATCTCAACACAATTATTGGTAGGGCAGCATTTAGTCATTTTTTTACAATTTAATTTTTAGGTTTGCACTTGTGTCGCAGTCTAAACAATCAGCATACTTAAGGAAGCGTGCTAATGCTCTAGACTTCTTGTAATAGGGTTTTGTCAAGTACTTGATATGCTGTAGTTCTTTGTAAGCAGCATTAGCAAGTTTCTTCTTAACAGTCAAGCTCAATTCTTCTGAGTAGGTCATCGGCTTTCTTATATAATTCTGTAGCTTTTGTAGGATTGCAGAGGTCAGCATGTGCCTCAGCTCCCTTCAACAAAAACTCAATTTTGTCCAAATAGTATAACATCTTTTCGTCATCACAGCAGTCTACATACTTAGCCCATTGTACTCCAAGACGGCAATCAATTTTACAGGTACGCAAATGGTACCTAGTAGCGATCCCTACATTAGGGCAGGGAGCAAATTCTAGTTTGTACACACCATCAGGAAGCGGAGTAAAGCTATCTGTCTCCTCCACTGTCAAGCCAAAAGAATAAGAACTGAATATATTAGTTTGTCCTAGTATGAAGTCAAAGTTATATGGATTATCAAATCCAGGTAGACTGATATTAATTTCTGCACTTGTAGGAGCTACTGGGTACACTGATGTATCCAAGATAGATAAGTAAGCGCAGTCTTTTGCTTTTAGTGCTTCGATGTTTAGTTGTACATTCATAGTTTAAAAAAGGGGAGTGTTACCTCCCCTATTATTAAGTTAATTAGAAGATTCCGAAACCTACAGTTACGGTACCAGTGTTTGAAACAACCCCTGCCAAAGAAATTGAGCAAGATCCTGCTGCAATGTTATCTACCTGTACGACAACTAAGCCAGCACCAGTAGTATCATTTACAGTAGCAAGAATTACAGAATCAGCTTTGATGTAGCTGTTGTTAAGAGTAAAGGTGTTTACAGTTCCAGCAATGGTAGCACTTACAGTTGTAATCTCACCAGCAGGCTGGTTAAGAGTCACAGCACTAGTAATACTTCCAGTTTGAGTAACTGCTCCTTTAGTTAAAGTTACATATTTTGCACAACATGTAGGATTCTTCAACAAGCTTACAACAAAATCTTCCAAAGATTGTCCTGGAATGTTTTTGGTGTTTTGCGTCTTAGTCTCCTTTAGGTATGTGCCCGATTTTAGAATAATATCTTTCATTTTTTTATTTTGATTAAAGGTTAAAAAGGGGAGATGATTAGTCTCCCCTATTTAGATTAGACGTGGAGACTAGTTGGCAATACGTTGTTCAACGCAGTTGTAACAGCAGCAGTCACACCAGAAGCAGCCAAGATAACTACAGAGTGAACGTTCTCGGTCTTCTTTTCGAAACCAATTGGAGAAGGCTCAATGTAAGTGATCTCGTACATGTCGTAGGTAGTAGCGCTATTTACATACAAGAAACCGTTAGAATCTTCGTTGTAAATAGGGTTCCAGTAACGACGAGCATCAGCAGTAGCAGGCAAGTTGTTAGTGAAGTAGTGACGCTCCATTTCTGCCATAGCAACACCTACACCCAAAGGATACTTAATATCTTGAGTAGTGGTTACAGGGATAGCAGCACAGAAGTTTTCGATATCGAAATCTTGAGTGTTGTAAGGACCTTCATGAACGTTCACCTTGAAACGTACCAAGTTGAATACGTAAGGAACTGCATCAGGAACACAAGCGTTTCCGAATTCATCCAATACTTTACCTTCAATCTTAACACCACAAGCGGTTACTGAACCAGCAGATACCAATACTTTTTCCCAAGCAACTCCGTTAAAGTTAGGCAAGCTAGTTACAGAAGCCAAAGGAGTCAACTCGTACATGGTGTTACCCAATGAATCTGCATCAGAATCACCATCTGTATCAGCAGTGATAACGATATCAGTAGAAGGGGTAGTTACGTAAGAAGCGTAAACTGAACGCAAGGTAGTCAATACAGCAGTTTCTGCAGTAGAGTCACCTGGATCTTTGTAAGTCAAAGTCCACTTGTAAGTAGGCAAAGAACCTTTGTAAACATAGGTTGCAGTTACATATTTACCCAACAAAGGAGAAGCGTTGATCTTGTCAGCAACTTCACTCATGTAAGTAGAGCAACCCAAAGAGTCACATCCACCTGTACAATCAGAGCAGCAAGCAGTTTTAACACGAACTGACTCTTGGATCATAGGTTGGAAAACACCTTTGCTCCAGTACTCGTCAATCTTCAAAGTAACAACGTACTCTTCATCGCAAGCGAAAGAAGGAGTCTTGCTGTCGTTTACTTCGTCAAAACCGATGTAGGTGATTTGTTGCTTAACACTAGTGTCAGCTACAGTTTTAACTGCAGAGATAATGTTAGAAACCTTGATAGGAGAAGTTTTGAAAGAACCATACTTAGTACTTCCAGAACCAATAGCTACCAAGAAATCAGCATCAGCAGCAGTACCACCAATGTTAGAAAAAGTGTTAGGGTTATAAATACCCAACACCTGCTTAGTAAGTGCGTCAGTAGTCAAACTAGTGCTTACTGAGTTAGGCACGAAAATTTGTGTGATTTTGTGATTCATAATTTTATTTTTTATTCAGAGTTTTTAGTTAAGCGATCTTCGGCAAACACTGCTTGTGCTTGGTTGTCATTTGATTGTGCAGCAAATTTTACAGCTAGGTCGACAATGTCTGGCTTAGCGTATTCAGGGAGTTCACAGTCTTGATTAACAGAGTTACTTCCATCAAACTTTACGTAACCCTGGACATCAATGCTAAGGGGATAACGCAAGTATGTAATGTATACCTGTTCAATTGTAAACTTACCATCAGTATAGACTGTTAAATTATCACTCCCCAGTGTGGCTATTGTAGTTCTCCACTTAAACGAAGGGTTGTAATTATCATCTAGATACTTAGTAGTAAGTTCTCCATGTCTAATTAAGTCTACACTTATTGGCTCAGAGCACTTCTGCTGCTTAGCCATGGCATAAGACGAAACATAGAACATATAGTTTACTGCATCTTTCAAAGGGCAATCATAGCCAATGTGAAAGAGATCGTTTGTTTTGTTTGGCTTTAAAAGAACGTTAGATTGTTTTAAGACTTGTAAGTCATCAATCCGCTTTCTGATAGAATCGTACCCTACTCTGTAAACATTGTTTGGATTAAGTTTTGTTTTAACCCAACTAATCTGAGCCTTGTTAAGGTAAACCATAATGTCTTCAATCGGGATATCTACGTTATCCTGACGGTTGACTTTATTTAGGGTTAGTTTAAACTCATAGATGAGTTCCTCAACTGGGATCATATTTTGTTTTTATTAGAGAGCGTCAATTCTTGCTTTATTCTTTAACTTGTCCTTAAAGGCATCATACTCTTCGGTGTTCTTAGGATCTGTCAAGAAAAGTTCAAACTCTTCGATTGACTTAGCCCACACATGCTCACCTTCATATACGATAGAACCTTTAATTCTAACTATGTTTTTATCTACTAGATCTTTAACGAGAGCCTTAACATCCAACAAATCATCACTGTAAGAAGTGATCTTTGTGAACTGTTCGATAGGATCTCTGTCCATTACACTAGCAGGTGTACGTAAGAACTCGTCTATAGCATTATAAACTTCTTCTTCTGTACTATCCATTGGCAAACCTAAGCCGATAAGCTTTTGGATTTTTTTACGCTTAACTGCAGTCATCTTATCAAGAGATGCAATAGCGCTATTAATCTTCTTCTTACGCTCGAAGGTTGTCTTGGTTTCCACTTCTCCATTGTAAACATAAAACTTTACAATTGAGGTGTCTACTTTTCCGCTTTCGATGTCATCTAATGAATTGGCTACCATATCGGTTTCCATAATCCAATAGAAGTTTACAGCTTCACGAGGATTCTCCATGTTAAAGATGTTTTCACCATCTTCTAGAGTATACCCGTTTTCTTTCATTTCGTCATAGAACGTACTATTAGGTTCCAGAGACTCATCCAAGATTGCTTCGTAGTAGTCCTTCAATTGCTTGATTCTTTGTACTTCAGCTTCTTTAACCTTAGGGTCGAAAATCGCTCTAATCTTTGGAGAGTTTTCGTCTAGTCCTGTTCTAATAACTCCACGTGAATCTACACGAGGATAAAACTTTCTTGTTGTTCCTGGAATGAATGCATATCCATTCTGGTACAATGATCCTTCTAACGTGCGTAAGTTAGCAGGTTCTCTTTTGTAAGGGCGAATAATGCGCACACCCTTTGTGTTATTTTTACTCATGTTGGTTTGGTTTTTGGTTTTTTTTCTAATCTTATCTATTTAGGAGGGGCTTTTACACCCCTCCTTTATAGATCCGCTAATTAGATACGGGGGAATTCTTTAATGATTACAGTCTTGGTAGGATCTTCCAAGAAGATACCAGCGAAGTCTTTCATCATATAGGTTGAATAAGGATCTTTGCTAGCAACAACAGTTTGTTGAGAACCGAATCCTACTGAACCAGGGATATACTGATAGTACATGTTAGGACGAGTAGCCAATTTCACTTCACGGATTCCAGCGTCATCTTGACCACTGATATCCAAAATGATGAAGATTGGAGGAGTCTTCTTGTTAGGACCCAACTCCAAGAAAGTAGCATGCTCATTCAATTGCTCCAATTCTACGAATTCAACTGGACCAGTCTCAGTAGTCATGAAGTGATCGAATTGGAAAGCATAACCTTGCTTCAAGCGATCTTTACCATCCATGAACTTACCTGCGTCTACCATGAAGTTCTGACCGTTGAAGTCTTTACGGATAGCAGTAGAAGCCAATTCCATACCTGAACGGTTAGTGTAGATTTTAACGCTACGATCTTTGATCAACACACGGTTGTAGAACAAGTCTCCAACAGCAGCACGAATCAAGTTCAAAGAGAACTGACCACGATCATAGTAGATAACGTTACCCAAGTGAAGTTGTTGCCACAAACCTTGCTTAGCACGAGTTGGACGACCTTTTTCATCTTTAGCGTTACCTTGACGACCCCACATCAAAGTGTTGGCCTTCATGCGCATCATTTCCATACGCAACAAACGAGATACTGTAGGCTCCCAACCAACAATCTTGGTCTTTTCGCCCATAGCCATAGGATCAGTTACAGAGTAGTAAGTGATGTCCAAAGGATTACCTGAAGCGTCAGTTTGCATACCCAATTTGGTTGCATCAGCCCAGTCAGTGATAGTGTGTTCAACACCATACTGTTGCAATACATCAGCCATAACTTCCAAGTTACCATCGAACAATCCCAAGCTAGAGAATGAAGTGGTGTACTCACCCAAGATGTTACCAATCTTGAAGTACTCAGTACCTACTTGTAAGAAACGTTGGTTAACGAAATCAGAGCTAGAAGCACCAATTGCACGAGCACGGTACTTAAATCCGTTCTGATACTTTTCACCTTCAGCTACAACTTGGATCTGAGTTTCTTGCTCATAACGATGTGCAGTGATAATGTCGTTTACAACGAATACGTTTTTGTCAAACACAATTTCGAACTCTTGACCATCAATACCAGGTTTAGCAATTGCAGAAGCCAAGTTAACAATAACCTTAGGCAATTCAGCACGCTTCTTGATTTTGTAGGTGAAAACACCGTTAGGATCGTTAACCATGAAAGGCTTACCGCTTTTCATAACTAGGTCGATCAAATCGTTAGAGTACAATTTAGTGTCAGTGAAAAGACGGATCATCATTTTGTCATACTGGTCAGGCTTAGTGCGCAACATAGTTTCAACAAAATTCTTGTCTGTCAATTTACCCAAACCATTCTTAGAATAGAATGAGCTGGTCATGTGGGCGTTAGCTATAACTCTCCCGTTAACCCTTGGAATACTTTGATTAGGCATAGTAGTAATTTATTTTTGTTTTGTTTTGTTTATTTAAAGTACTTTGAGAATACATCTTCGTTCGACTTGTTAGAAGGTGAAGACTTCTTACTCTTAGTTTTCAGATTGTTAAACAGAGAATTAGTTTCTTCTGTTACAGCTTTTCTTTTTACAGGAGTTAGGTCCAAATCGCTTTGAACTAGTTTTGCTACAGCTAAGAACTTACTAGGATCTTCTTGACGCATTTTAGCTAGTTTGTATTCAAAGTCACTAATACGTTGGCCGTTAGGAAGAACGTGTGGCTTAGAAAGAACAAAGTCAAAAAGTTCACTTGCAGATTGTTCATTGATTGGGTATCCTTCGATAGCACCTGAAGCAATTGCTCCATCAAGTACGTCTGCATATAACTGTTCTCTTTCTTCTTCTTTCTGTCTCATCGCCTGTACTCGTGCTTCACTCTCTTGTGCGAGTGTTGCTCTTTCCTGTTGCATCTTCTCTACCAGTTTACCGTGGTATTTCTGAGAGTATGCTTCTAAGCGATCATTGTCTCTAGCGTAGTTAAGTTGATCTGTAATCTCATCTTCGTCCATTCCTGTTTTAGCTAGATACAAACGGAAAACTCTTTCTTGGTTTGCTTCTACGCTCAAGTCTACATTCTCTACAATCTGCTCGTTTGAAAACATCTGTAGGTATTCTTGAACAGGGACTTTGTTGATGAAGATATCTTCGATCATCTGTACTCCTGCTTCTCCGTAGGTCTCAGTTGCTAGTTGCTCTAGTTGATTCCAAGCTTTGTCTTCGATGGTTTCATTCATCTTAGCTAAGAAGGTTTCTTCACTCCATTCGATTTCTTCGCCATCTTCTACGTTAAGCATTCCTGCCTTAACAAGACCTTTACCGAAAATCTCGAAATAGTTTTCATCTCCTTCTTCTTCCTCATCGTCTTCTAGATTAACCTCTTCCTCTTCTTCCTCTTCTTCTGCAGGAGCGGGAGCTTTCTTTTTAGGGTTAGGCAAATCATCAACATCCTCTAATGGGTCTTCAGAACCAGCAGGTTCTTCGGTATCATCAGCTAGGGGATCGTAATCTTCCCCATTTAAGATGTCAGGTTTGACGTTGGCATTGGGATCTTCTGGTGCATCCTCAAAAGGATCATCCACGGAAAAACTGTCAAAGAACTCTAAGTTCTCTAATGAACTGTCAATAGGCATAATGGTTAGTTTGGTTTAATTCAAAAGTAATATTTTAAAAAATTAACACAAGAGATTAATTATTTATGATACGGTATATACAAAGTGTTAAAATAGGGGGGCTTGAAGCTCAAAAACCCCCCATTTTAAGCTCATTTTATTTCTTTTTTGAGCTTGAATCGTATTTGTTTTTATTTGTTTGAGCTATTTTTAGTTTGTTGTCGATGTCTTTCTCCTTGAGTGCTAGCTCTTTTTCCTTCAAACTGAACTCTTTATTCTTAGATACTTTCTCGTAAGTTTGCTTAGAGATGTCTTGAGCTATTTTAGTTTGTTCAATTAAAAGATTAGTAGTATCTACTTCAGGATTATAAGAACCTTCGTTAGCAATACCTTGTAGCTGTACTACCTGGAGTTTGTTCTCACGATCAAGCTGCTTGTTCATATCTTCTCTGCGTGCATCCTCTGCTTTCTGAGCTGCTTCCATTTCCAT
>Ga0247723_1001402_pt1 | contig 14181 bp, 15 predicted proteins | sample MSEWelMarce5H_FC_FD_189079 | JGI IMG/M metagenome (GOLD analysis project Ga0247723, IMG submission 189079) | Subsurface sediment microbial communities from gas well in West Virginia, United States - MSEEL Well Study Marcellus 5H_FC | ecosystem: Environmental > Terrestrial > Deep subsurface >...
GCTCTATGGGAACTTCGTCAACGCTTTCTCATGGACTTGGAAGATGCTCTCCATGCTCGTGATGCACGTCAGGTTCTTCGATTGCAGAAGCAGTATGCAATTGATAAGGAAGCACTTCGACGCAAACATGAACTGGAAAATACTGAGCGTGAGCAGGGTCAAAGAGATGAGATGCAAGACCTTGCACAGCGCAGGGATGAGCGTCTTGCCGAAGCTCGCATAGAATATGAGCGTAAACTTTCTGACCTGAGAGTTGCCAAACAGCGTGAGCAGGAAGATTTACAAAAATGGTATGAGCGTGAGCAGGCTGATATCGAACAGGCGATGCAGCGTAAACTGGAAACACTTCTCAAGGGATGGATTGATGAGAAGAAAATCACAGAGCAGAACGCAGCAGAAGTCTATGCCATTCTTGCCAAATACTTTGGCCCAGGTGGATTGACTGACAGTCTGTATGCCTACATGATGAACAGTTTGATAGCATCTACACAGGGAGCTATTGCCGCAGGCATGTCAGCAATGGAAGGAATCGTGGGTGGTGGCTTTGGTGGTGGAGGGCATACACAGGTTCTTACACCATCTACCAGTAATGGCGGGTCTGATTCTACTGGTGGACACGGCTCTACACCTAAGTCTGCACTCCTGCCCACACCTACAAGTTCTCTTGGTTCTCCTGTTAGCATTACACCACTGAACCAGATTGCAAGTTCCGCAAATGGGAACAGAAGTCTTAGTGGAAGTGGCTCATCGGCTATGAGTGGACAAATACAAATCGCAGTAGACTTATCTCCTGATTTGGAAGCACGAGTAGTGGAGAAATCCATGAATGGTGTGGGAGAAATTATCACAAGGGTTAATCGGAGCAAATAATGTCTGAAGGTTTATCAGGAACATTCGCCTTCAATGGCACAAACATCAATCAATATCCTACCTCGCACCGATGGGTTGAGAGAACTCAGTATGGCATTGACGGGGGCGCACATCCAGTATACGCTCAGAATCGTTCCTACGAGATGACATGGAACTTTATTTCTACTACCGATGCCAAGCAGATTATTGATTTCTATAACCTTGTAGGAAACACTGGAACGGTCACAACCTGTCTTCCGATATGGGGGGATGCGGAATACAAGTTCAAAAATTTCAGCGGCACGACTCTTGAAGAGCCGCAAATGCAGGGATACTTTATGGGCTTTATTGAAGAACTTCGATTGCTCGTTCTGAATGTGAATACGATACAGCCATGAGACTTAGCGCAGCAAATCTTGAAACACTAAGAAAACGTCCACAGCAAACGAAGCTCTACCTGTCCATTTTTCAGCCACAGGCAGTATTCAAGGCACGTATCAATGACGCTTCGATTCAACGAGGCGCAAGAGTTATCACATATAACACTGTGTCACTTGGAAGCTTTACAGCTATTCGTGCAGGCGCAACCATGTGGGTTGGAACATCTAACGGGGGAAATGAGTTTGGCAAAATTCGTGTTCGTTCTGCTACATCTTCTCAGATTGTCGTGTCTGAAAATAGTGACATTGATTGGGAAGATTTAGCCTATCTGACTGTGTTCTTTTATTTCGAGATGTGGCCTGTATTTCCACGTATCATCCAAGACCCATCCAATCCTGAAAACGTTATATTTTTTAAGGATTACGATGTGGCATATACCAATCAGAATTCCATTCTTGGCACGTTCATCAACATGGGGCCAAATCGTGCCACAAGTCTTGACATTGCATCAGGGCAGGCGCAACTTTATTATTCGTCCACTGGAACATATAACGTTCTAGGAAATGCTCTCAACTATAACTGGCAGTTTGAAGGCGGCACTCCATCATCTTCATCTTCAGCAAATCCTGGCTTTGTAACATATAGTACACCAGGAAACTACATTACAAGTCTGACTGTCTCTGGCTCCAATGGAGCAATAGACACTTCCTACCGCACAGTACGAATTCATAATCAAGCCAATCCTCCCATCCAGAAGTGGCAACTCACATCCCTGAATGGCTCACGAGATGAGGGTGGATATACAGCATCCTTCAAAGTGTTTGAGAATATTCCCATTCAGGAACATGCTGTAGTTGTTATCTATGCCGAGAATTGGTATGGAAGCACGAAGCAAAGTTTGGGCGGCAATTATCCCAATGGTTCCAACATCTTCTGGACAGGTTATGTAGACAAAGATTCAATCAACTATGATTATCAGCACAGCGAGATAACTTTTTCTGCCCACTCTGTCACAGGGATGATGAAAGAATCCTCTGGCTTTTCTGTGAGCGTGGAAAGTAAGGCAAGCCCTTCCAAGTGGTATGAACTATTGGACATGGATTGCAGACGGGCAATCTATCACTACTTGCGATGGCATACTACAGCACTCAATATTGCTGACTTTCAATTCGTGGGTGATGACCGAAAGATACAGTTTTTTGATGCTGACCGTGAGAGCATGTATGATGCAATAGATAATCTCATGCGTGGAACATTATGGGGCAAGGTGGTAGCAGACAGACAGGGCAAAACGTGGATAGAAGTAAATGCAGAAGCCTACACTACCCCCACATCTGATTTCCCTGCCGTTATGGATATCACTAAAAGAGATTGGATGAATGAGCCATCCATTGAAGAAAGGCTTTCTGAAGAGATTGCTTTTATCGAGATGGGCGGGATTGCCTATAGTGGAACAGTTACAGGAACATTTTCTGCCCTACTTGCTTCGGCCCCTGGTAACGCGCCTGGATTTCATGGTGGACAGGAAACGTATGAGGGCTTAGCACTTCTTGGACAATCTCAACTCAATCAACTTGTAGGCAATATCTTTGCCAATATGAATTCATCGTTTCCTACAATTGAGCAAGAGTTGGGAATCAATGCATCCAATCTAGATATTGCTCCACAGGAAACGGTCAATCAAATTATTGCTGCTGATGACACGGTACGCAGTTTAGCAATCAATGGACAATATATTCCTGATGTAATGGATTGGACATATTCACCACAAGATTTCCTGCTCCTGCCACGAATTACATTCAAAGAGTTAGTAGATGGGGAAACAGGGGAAACGATTGTCATCCCTCCATTGGAAGATGGAGGAGGATTTGAAGTTCCTGGTATCCAAATCCCTGCCCTGCCTCCCTTGACTGTGCCTGCTTTTTCCATTCCTTCAGGAACAATTAGCGCAATTGTTACTACACAAATATTAGCATTTCAATCTGACTATGCAATTTATTGTGCAAATGCCGCAGGCTTGAATTCAGAAAGTTATAATATCACTATAGGTTCAACAGTACATACTACATCTCTAACCGCAGCAACTTTTACTTTATCTCAGCAGGGTACGTATTTGGTAGCGGGCTATTGGGTACAAGATGCTACTGGACTTACACCAGGAGTTACTGTAAATGCAGATTTACAAATTCTAAATAGTGGGGGTTTAGATTTGAGGGCAAGAAATGAAGCAAGTGCAAACGCTTTAGGAATTGCAGAATGTCAAGGCTCTTTAAGTGGGGTAGTAAAGGTAGTGGGAGGAGGAACAATTCAATTTGTTCTAACATCTGGTGGAGCAGTAACCGCCCCCCCACTTTATTTTGGATTTAGTGTAGCCAGAATTTCAGCATGACAAAAATACTCAAAGACGCTCTCAAAAAACAAAAGAAATCTACACGCCAAGCCAAATTGCAAATCTCTGGTTCTCTTGGCATACCTATTGGGGGGCAGAAACTTGTTGAAGTTCCCAACCGCAATTCATTTGTGTACGTCAAATTACGTGACAATCAGAACGAAGTTATTCAAGCTTTCAACAATAAAGTTGCTCCGTCTTATGGACTTCCGGTTATTGTTGAACGTCAGCACAATCGGTATGTGGTTCTTGATGTAGATACAATTCGTTACCAGAGCGATTGGACATCTTTTGCTCCCTATCTTCCTCGTCACGGCAATACACATTCATTTGATACAGAGAATGGCGGGGGTGGAGACATTGTTTGGGTGCATGGCAGACAGTTTATGCCTTCTTTGATTATTCCATCAGGAACACTAGGCGCACCCAACGTCCTAATGAGTGGCTATTCTCTAAAAAATGTAAATGGCTCTTGGAAATTTACAGGGAATACAGGAACACAAAATCTAACTCCCTACAAGCCAGTAACCGGAACCCAGGCAGTAATGGTTCTGGTATATCTTGACACAGTGTCAGGCAATCCATATTTGATGGTGGGAAGTGGAAGTTATTTTCCATCTACTCTAACAGGTACGGCACAAGTTCTTCCATATGTTCCGTCCGTTACTAATCCAGCACATATTCCATTATCTGCTATTCGTCTGGTTACAGGCACATCTGCAATTGGATGGAATAATATTTATGATGTTCGACAATACTATTACAACATTACGGGCGTACCTACATCTGTAGATATTCAAGATGAAGGAATATCGCTTGGAAGCGCATCATCTATAAATTTTGTAGGAAGTCCTGTTAGTGTTACTTTAGCAGGAGGAGTAGCAAGAGTATTTGTTACTGGCTCGTCTGGTGGGGTAGCCAATCTTACAGGTACATCTATCGGGCTTCCATTCAAATTGGCACTAACAAATGGAGATGGATTTCTAACCACAAGCCCTGCCCTTGCATGGGGCATAACAGGAACAGGCGGAAACAGAACATTTGTAGATTTTGGAGCAGATGTTTCATCTCCGAGCGGTAGAGTATTCAATGCTGGATGGATGGGGTATAAGCTATTCGACAATGATTTCGATATTGTAGGGGCAGGAACAGGCTCAGGCGATAGGTGGGTTAGGATTTATGACAATCTTCGAGCTACACTTATGCAGCCTGGAAGTTTACAAATTCCTACTCTGACAAATACTTTTGTGTGGCTCAACGCTACAGGCACATTTGTTACTGCCAATAATGCCAATCAGCAAACATTCATTACTGGTAGTGATTTTGTTATGGGAGTGAACGGAGCAACAGACGCTTCGTTTCTGACCACAGTAAATAATTTAGCTAATGCCATTATTGCTGTAGATATTTTGGGAGCATTTACTAATGCAACCGTACAGGCTACAGGAACATTTTCTGCCTGTCCTTGGAAAGCCACTCTTAATTCTACAACTAACGCTCTCCCTTGGCCTGATACAGGTATTGCATCAAGTCTAAGCATACGAATTTCTACTGCCCAACCTGCAAGCGGGTCGTTAGTCGCTACATTGGTTGTGAATGGTGTAGCGACTTCTTTGGTTGTAACCATTCCAGCAGGCGCAGGGGGTGGAACTTCTCACACAGATTCAACTCATCAGGTAAGCATAACGAGTGCAGATTTGATTCGATGGGATTTACAAAACAATGCCACAGCCGCAAGTGCTAATGTTTCGGGAATAACTATGAAACTCTCCAAACGCTCTACGGCATAGTGTAACCTTTACTCATAAGGTTTTAATCTACACCCTACCCTACCATAGTATAATTTGTCTGTATGAATATGTTCTTACCTACAGGAGAAATCTAATGCCATTGTGCAAACATTGTGGTTCAGCAAACGTGCAAAGACGGGGGAATGTAGGACACGGCAAAGTAACAATCCAGTGTCAGAAGTGTAAAAAGTACAGCAAGATAATCGAAATAAAAAATAAGGGGTCTAAAAATACCTATAGGTCGGCGCGTATTCTTTTGTTGGATATTGAGACATCTCTGATGAAATTCTATGGCTTCCGACCTAAGATGGAATATATTCCACATGAATTGATGATTGCGGATTGGTCAGTAATTTGTTGGGGAGCCAAGTGGTTGTTTGAGCCGGAAATTATGGGGCAGGTAGTCACTCCAAAAGAATCCATGCAGAGAGATGACCGAAGTGTATTAGAGGGAATTTGGAAACTGATAAACGAAGCAGATGTTGTAATCACCCAAAACGGAATCCAGTTTGATTTGAAGAGCCTTAATAGTCGCTTTCTTCTAGCGGGATATCCTCCTCCATCTCCCTACATGAATGTGGACACTCTCAAAGTGTCCAGAGAAGTGTTTCGATGGTCATACAACCGTCTTGATTTCCTTGGCACAAAGTTTGGGATTGGTAAGAAGTCGGACATGGAAATCGAAGACTGGATAAAATGTTCTGAGGGCAGTCAGGAACATCTCACAAAAATGTTCGAGTATTGTAAGCGTGATGTAGCCCCATTGTTAGAAGATGTTTATCTTCATATGCTTCCCTGGATAAACAATCATCCCAATCTAAACCTATTTACAAATCATAATAGAAATGTCTGTCCTAAATGTGAAAGCGAAGATTTAGAATGGGGAACTAGATACACAACTCCTCAAGGACTTTGGAAAGGGTTTAGATGTAAATCTTGTGGGGCAACGGGTCGGGGAAAAGGAAAAGACAATAAAATAAAGTCAACAAATGTTACATAGGATATGTTATGGGAAAACATCTTAATTTAGTTGGCACAAGATATGGACGATTATTAGTTAGAGAAAGAAAAGGAAAAACTAAACAGCATTATTTTTTATGGGAATGTTTGTGCGATTGTGGAAACTCTACAATAGTTTCTACGGGACATTTACAAAGTGGACAAACAAAGTCTTGCGGCTGTGCTAGAAGACTTTCCGATAGAAAAGCTGTCATAGAAAAAAGATTTTTTGTTGTATTCAAAGTACAGGCCAAGAAAAGAAAACACAAATTTAATATTTCTTTTAAAGATTTCGTATACCTAATTCAACAAGATTGTTTTTATTGCGGAGATGCTCCATCCAATGTGTTTACATATGAGTGGACAGGAGAAAAATATCTGTATAATGGTCTAGATAGGATAGATTCGTCTATAGGATATCATACTGAAAATGTTGTTCCCTGCTGTAAACGATGTAATGCTGCCAAGAATGACATGCCTACAGATGAGTTTATTTCTTGGATTAAAAGAATATACAATAAGTTTGTCACAAATTAGTCGTACTGGAACCGTATACACTCCCTGCTATAATTAAGTAGGGAGTTTTATTTTTATGGAAGAAGCACCTATGACACACTATGGACGGAGGAAAGACGACATTATGTTGCCACCGATTGATATACCAAACATGACCGATTCGCAGAAGGTATTGAATATGATGAGAGATGCTATTATTGCCCACGATACTCGTTTGCAGACCATACGAAATGATGTAAATGACAACACAGCCAGCATCAAGACTTTAGCAGAGATTGTTATTACTGGAAGCGCATCTCTGCCATCTCACACGGAACAACTGCGTACCCATCAAAGATTTATTGACACAGTGTTACGCCTAGCCTGGATTTTTGTTGGAGCTATCGTGGTTCAAATTACTGCTTTTGCTGTGATGGCAATATGGGTTGTAGCTAGACTATATCCAATCTTAGATCAGATAGCTAATACTCCATAATTAAAGGAGCCAAATGATTCGCTTCGATGATGCCAAGGCGGGGGAATTCCTTCAAACCAAGCCTAGCCTAAGTTATCATACTGTTTTAAATTATCTTGTTACCAAGTCTGCTACATTTCATCCGTCTGCAAACATCACCAGAGTAGTTCAGTTTCCTGACGTTAGTTTTTATCAGGGGGATATTGATTACTCTATTATGTGTGTGCAGACCGAAGCAATTATTATTCGTGCGGGTCAGGGTGTGTGGCCCGACATCAAGTTTGAACGTAATTATCGGGAAGCCCGTAAGTGTAATAAAAAGATAGGGGTGTACTGGTTTTATGATGGAAGATATTCTCCACAGAATCAGGCTGAAGCACTCCTTCCACTTCTGGCAGGTAAGAAATTTGAGATAGAAGTCTACATGGATTGGGAGAAGAATTATGGGGGCGCACACGAAGGCTTGAGAAATGTTGTAGCCCTGATGGAGTTGATTGAACAAGCGGGCTACAAGGTAGGTTTCTACACAGGCTATTATTTCTTTCGTGGAAACTCCAACGCCATCACAAATGCAAGCCAGTATAACTATCTCAAGACCAAACCTCTATGGCTTGCATGGTATACAAATAATCCTGCTGAAGTACTTATCCCTGCTCCCTGGTCTGAGCTAACTCATTGGCAATTTGGAACGCCTGTTGTAGATTGGGGACAGGAAACGAGAGAACTAGATATGAATTTTTTCAATGGAACCAAAGAAGAATTTGAATTTCGTTATGGAGATGTAGGAGAAACCCCGATGACTGACCATGTTGAACTAACACCAAATAACAGCACCAATCGTACCATTCGCAGACCCGTAGCTTATCCACAAGTGCCACACATCATTGGCACAGGATTTGCAAGTTTGCTTGCGGGTACAACCATCAATACCGGAGTAAATGACCATTATGTGTATGCCACCAACATCACCTACAATGGAGTTGTGCAGGCATTTGCAAACGATAAATGGTGGAAAGTTTTATACAATGGTGAAGTTGGATGGATTGCTGAAATTCATAAAGGCGTTAGATATCTAGATGTTGTAGTTGTAACAGACACACCGACCCCTACCCTACCTACACTGATTATCCACGTTGTAGATGATGCAGATTTGTACATTCCTGTCACGGTGGAACTAAAACCCAAATGACCATCAAGATTACTGTCTCATTGAAGACCACGCTGCCGCCACTTCCACCTACATCCTTTACTCCTGGCATCATTCCTTATATGCAGACAGAAGATAGGATTGCCTTTGGGTATATTCGCTCATGTGCATCCTGTCCTGCTGTATTCGTGATGAAGGACGATAACCATGTCCTGATAACAAAACAGTGGCAGTATTATATGCTTGCCATCAATCCTGCGATGACCTTGGAAGATGTCTATTTGCTGCTGGATAACAATTTGGCTTTCTGCAATTCGACAGGCTTCAGGAATGATAATGACCCAAGGGCTGATTGGTTCCATAATAGGGATTTAGGCTGCAAACCGCCCCAATTTGATAAGGTGCGGATTTGCTCTAGGAACGCTGTAACGGGCGTAGAGCAATATAGCCTAGTCCAAGCCATAAAAGCTGTAGGAAACGTGCTACAAGCCCGCCTGAGGGCAGGAATAGGCACTCTGGCCGATGTTCGAGCCGCCATTTTGACCAAAGTTCTGAATGTGAGTACGTTTGATAGTCGTTTTGCTCCCCCACTGAAACCTGGAAGGATTTATCCTACCAAAATATCTGAAATCAATCCCGATGATTATCTATATTTGCCCCGCTACAACCGTGAGAAGTTTATTGTGGCGAATATTGTCAATCGTGCAGGGGAAGTCGTACAATTTCCTCGTGGTGGACTGTATTCGTGGACGGAAGACAATACCCCATACTCATTCCTACCCATTATCAGCAACCCAACCTACGGGCCTGTGCTGTACACGATTGACCGGAACCTGATAAAATTGCCCATCGGTTCATCTGTTCCATCACCGTATCGGAGTAACTAAATGCCAGAAAAATCAAGCCTAACCAAGTTTTGTGAATCCAGAGGGATATCAGACAAACTAAAGACAGCATTTGGAGCCTACTTGCGCTCTGTCTACGCTGATAAGTATCACATGAAGGAAAGTGGTGAGACAATTCACTTCATCATCAACAAAATGTCGGAAGAGGATTTGTCAGATGCGTGGCAGGACTATGTGCGTGACCTAGCCGCTTATCTAACTCAACGCCCGAAATAGTTCATACGCTCTACGAATAAATATCCTATCTTTTCGAGATAGTTGATTCCAATTTTGCTCATTCATCAAATCTAAAACTTCACGGAACGATTCATTCTCAGCCAGCACACGCATGGCTGATACATTGTGTTGGAAGTACAGGATGGTCTTGGGCGATGCGTGTTTGTTTAGGTAGTTCATGCCTACTGTATACTCTTGCTTCGCCCACTGAATAAGGTCACGCACATGGTCAGCAAGATAGGCTTTCTTCAGGAAGGCAGGGATGTCCCCTTGTGTGGGAACGGGAAGATATGTTCTACTCATTTTGTCCAGTACTCCATTCTCTTGTGGGCTAAATCAACGTAACCATTTTCAGTATCAAATTCAATTCCTACAATATGTTCCCATCCTGCCAAGGCACAGCCAATCATTTCTGACGCTACCCCTGAAAACGGAACTAGGATTCTGCGTGGTGCATATTCGATTGGTGGAAGTAAAAGAGTAGCAAGATATTTGGCAAGAGCAATGGGCTTTAGTGTCGGATGTGGATTTCTAGTTTTAGTTACACCCATTTCTATTGGTGTTCCTTTTCCAGATGTTCTATCTCCACTTACTCCAACCATCCCTGTTCCCATAGTTCTACGTTCAACTTCTTCGTATTCATCCAACCCCGCATTACGCTCCTTGGGTGACACCTTGCCACAATAATAGATGGGGTCTGCTTCGTCTATCTGCTCTTGGACGTTGTAGAAGAAGCGAGATGCGCCACCATCAGGCTCCGAAATAGTTTCATCTGTATGATATCCAGTATCTTTTCCATTATTCTCAAACGGTCTTGCTCCATCTGTTCGATTGCGTACAAATCCTCCCTTTTGTATTCCTGTCTGAGCATCAAGATTTTGAGCAACTGATTCTGACAGCAAAAAGTTTGCAGGCCACCTACCCCGTTTCCACTCGTCACTCACACTTCCTACTCCTGCCGTACTTGTATTCTTCCAACTCTGAGTCTGATAAATCTCTCTTCCTAAATTTTCTTGTGTTGGGATACGTCCACCATCAATATTGATTGCGCCTGCACCAGTCTCTATGATATTATCCAGTGGACGACCTTCATAGGGCTTCTGGAATACGATGATAGGCTCTACAGCAGGCTTCAAGGCTTGCAAACCATAGCGATGACCTATCCAGACTTCGGAGAGTTCTCGTATCGCTTGTGTTCTGCATTGGTAGCAAAGAGCATCAAGTTCTTTATAGAGTTGTTTGATGGATTGTGGTCTATATGATGAACCACTTCCGTTCTGCTCAATAATCTCCCCAAGTACATTGCCATAGTCAATCGGTGTTCCATTATGTACCCATCCGACCTCGCCATAGGTAGATATTCCATCGGACATCTGACGTACTTCACGCCGCAATAATTTCCCTTTGCGCGCTTCAACGTCATACCCCCCTTCCATGCTGGATTCTTCTTTCCCTTTGGGAACTTGAATCCTTTTACTTTTTCTGGACTTAGAGGATACGCCTTGTTCCTGCAAGCGTGACCGCAGAACATTCCCTTCTGAGTTTTCCACTGAAAGGGGCGGCGATAGATGGGTGTCTTGCATACATCGCACACAGTATTGGGCTTTCGATTGACTACTTTGTTCATCTTGCCCATTATACCACTTTTCTATTTGTTTGTGTATTGATGTAGATTTTGGGAATCCTTGGCCTTGTACCCATCCAAAAATCGTAGGATGAATAATAAATCCTGCATCTTCAATTGCTACTGCTAACCTGTGCCAATTACGTGATGCAGAGAAGCACATGCCAAATGCGCCAGGATAAAGATGCTCACCTAATGCTTCCCATGTCTCAGGACGAAACGCAATATCTCCCCCATCCCACTGTTGCCCCATAAATCCTTTGGATGAACGAGAAAATACTCCATCCGTTCCATGCTTGGCAGGAGCAGAATTCTTTTTCCCAAATCGTTTTACAATGGATGTAAGGTGATATGGGGTATCCGAAATAAGAGCATGAAATTTCCCCTTCTGATATTCGTGCGCCCACTCAATAACGTCTTGATTGTAGATTTTATATTTCATTTAGTTTATCCTCAAATTTTTCCAAGTAGGCAACAATATTTCTAGCAATCTTCAGGCTCATTCCCCTGGCTAATCTTCTTCGATTGCAGTAGGAACAGGGTATGCCCCTGACATATCGTTTGCGCTTCTCTGGCTTCATCTTTCGCCAGTTGCGTATGTGAAGATGGTCTACAACTGGCTTCTCCAACGGACGCTCACAAATAGGACACAAACCGTTTTGAAGAAGGAATATTTCCTGCCAATCTTCAAGAGTAAGTCCATATCGTTTTAGTGTAGCAGGACGGGGAAGTATCAACTTACCAACATCTCCATAATCTTCATCAGGGAAAGAATAACAAGCAGGAACAGGATGCCTTTCATTTCTTTCCTCTTTTCTTTTTAGGCTCATCTTCAACTTCTTCCACATCATCTTCTGACACAGTGTCACTCTCACGCAGGCGATTGATGAATGGCGTGAAGAATTCCTTGTTGTCTCGCTGTGCAAATATGCTTCTAAATCTGCCGTAACTAACTCCGTCCATATTTACCACAACACTATCCTTAATGGACTTGGCAGACAGTTCAGCGTGTCCAGCAATCACACAGTCCCACAGAGCAGTCAGTCCCATGTGAATACCTTGCCCTGCTACGATAAAGACATAAAACTCTCGTCCCGAAAATCCAAAACGGTTGCTATCAATCTTGCCCCGTAGCAAATAACTTTCTCCGAAGTTGACAGGACTGTTCCCGATGTAGGCACGTTTCAAATCAATCCGCACATGAGCAAGATACTTTTTCTTCTCACCGCCCGATGTTGTCTGTCCCTGCACCATTGAACCAATCGTAGGATGGACATGATTGGTCAGGAACACAACTCCTGGCTCCGCAGAACGAAGCGTGATGTGTGTCACCTTATTCGTGAACTGTCCCATCTCACGAGCAAACACACCCATGTTGCTATCACCAATCTTACCTTCCATGAGTGCTGTAGGACGAAAAGCTCCAATGCTGTCCATCATCGCCACGTTCTGACTATCATCTGTAAGATTTTCTACAAATCGTTCCAGTGTATCTTCAGATGATTCACTTCCCTTGTTGAGCATGTAGTTCACAGAGCCAAAGAATTCCTGCGCTTCCAGAACGCCTTCAATTGTTTCCTTGCTCTGCCCTTCCCAATCCAAGATGGTGATGTTCTTTTGTAGACGCTTGGCAATAACACCCATCAGGGAAAAGCACAGTGTAGACTTGCCTACATTCTTGCCGCCATAGACTTCAATCGTGGCACGTACAGGGATGCCAATGTTCCCAAGCCTATCAGCCAATGCCATATCCAATGAGTGACACCCTGTCACAATTCGATTGGTAGATTCAAACGTATCTCCGGTGAATTTAATCATGTATCTTTCCTATGTTTTCCACAAGTGATTCTAATATTTCAATTTTTATTTCTTCATCAATGTTATCCCACCACATATCAAATCCTTGTCTATCAATAAGTTCATTTATAAACTCAAAGACAGTTTGTTCTGCTGTGCTTTCAGGCTTATCTGTTTGCCATCTCTCCAAGATATTCATTCTTCAATCACTCCTGCGCTAATCTTTATCTTCTCAATAAACTCAGCCAGCACAACATCATTCTCTGCATCTGCCACATTCAAGTAACCGATGAAGTATTTCTTATTCCCCTTCCATCCATACAAACTTCCATCACGAGATAACTTGATTACCTTCGCACCTTTGCGCTCTGCCTTACCTTTCACCTGACGTAAGACATCCCGCAGTTCCCCATCATTTGTAGACAGTTTGATTTTGCGCCACTGTTCCTTGGAGATGTCATAGCCCTGCTTCAGCGTCAGGGCAATGGGAACGAGGTCACGCATTGGACGTTCAGCAATCTCCTTGGGGATGGTCAAATCTTCTACATACTTCCATGTAGCCACATACCGATTGACTGTGACCTTTTTGATTTCCGTTGTAGATGCCACATGGTCAACAAAACTCTCGTCAGGAACGTTCTGTCTGTACCACTCTGAGCTTGCCCACAAAAGTCTTGCCTTAGCGTGTCCTGTTACACTTTCTACAGCATCCAGACCATTGAGAACATTCATAACTTGATTAATATCTCCGGTATCGTGGAGATGAATAATCTCTTGGTCTATGGCATCCATGAAGTTCTTACGAGATAAAATATCTCCATCAATGACTGCAATTTTCTTATTCATACAAGCCCTTCTTTTTCTAGTCGTGCTACAAATTTCTCAATCGCAAACCTTACTTCTCCAAGTGACCTGTGCTGTGCCAGAGCAGGATTGACTGAAGCATAGATGATAGGCGCACTCAACACATTGCTATCTACCTGCAAACCCGATACATCGCTCACTTTGTAATTCGTAAACGTTGACACAGTGTCACTTCCAACAAGCAGGATAGCCTTCTTGCCCTTGGCTTCATCCAATACATTATCGTAACCAAGTTGAAAGCATCTCTCGT
>Ga0247723_1001403_pt1 | contig 14175 bp, 29 predicted proteins | sample MSEWelMarce5H_FC_FD_189079 | JGI IMG/M metagenome (GOLD analysis project Ga0247723, IMG submission 189079) | Subsurface sediment microbial communities from gas well in West Virginia, United States - MSEEL Well Study Marcellus 5H_FC | ecosystem: Environmental > Terrestrial > Deep subsurface >...
TCGATGCTAGATTTATTTTTGTTGCGGTTATGAAAAGAGAGTTTGGTCACACTTTAAAACACATCGGTAAAATTTTAAATAGAGACCACACAACTATTATCCACTCATTGGAAACATTTCAAGATAGATACCAACAGTATGATGAATATAGAGAGGTGGCTGATGGAGTATTCCAAGAAATCAAATCAAAAATAGAATAATGAAAACTTTAATAATACATCCAGCGGATGAGTCGACTACGTTTCTTGATATAGTTTATAAAAACATTCCAAATAAAACCGTTGTTAAAGGTGGTTGTAGTAAGATGGATGTCATGAACTTAATCAAAGAACATGACCGTGTAATGATGATGGGACACGGCAGTCCGGGAGGTCTATTTTCAATAGGTCAATTTGATAACTGCGGTGCAAAATACGGTGGTTATATTATTGACCAATCAATGGTACCACTTTTAAAAGAAAAGGACAACAGTGTCTTTATTTGGTGTAATGCTGATAAGTTTGTTGATGTCTTTGGTTTGAAGGGATTCTACTCTGGGATGTTCATCAGCGAAGTTGGGGAGGCATTATATTGTGGACTACCTGGCACACAACAAGGTGAAGTTGATGAGTCAAACTATGGGTTTGTTAATATCGTTGGTAAGTATATTAATGAAGATAAGAACGTCATATATGAAAATGTGATGAAAGAATATGGAATTATTGCGGAGGAAAACCCTGTCGCATTATACAATCACAATAGACTTTATAAATCATGATAGTAAACAAACAATACAAAGTAGAACTCTTAGATGGTAGAATACCTGATAAGATATTCGAAACAAGACAAGAGGCGGTTAGAGAATACCGTGGAAACATTAGTAAATTAATTGAGTACCTACCAAGGGAAACTAAAAAGGTAATCGATACAACTGGAGATCAAGTTGCACTATTGATTAGTGCAAGGAGTAACGAAGACTTAGATATATCTTTAGATTGTAGTTATGCTGTAATGTACAATTGTCCAAAAAGAGATAAGATATACCCTGGTATGAGGTACTTGGAGGTGTCGGATGATTATGTATTAGAAGCTGTAATCGATAAGTTAGAGAAGTATGAGAAAGGAGCACACCCACATTGGAAAGGACCTGGTTATAAACCAACCAAAGAATGGAAGTGGGCTATCTATCATAAGAATGGTAAGTTAGTTAAAAGAGAGAACGCAGAACAAAGATATAGTAACTCCTTGAAGGGAACTCAAGGTGGAATTAGTTATATTAAAATCTAATCTTATGTCTAGGAAACCAACACAATACCCCCTAATCATTAGAGAATTGAGAGACTACATGAATAGTGATGATTTATTAATCACATTAACGTTCGGTAAGAAGTCATTAACTGAAACTCTTTATGTAAGTGGTGAATGGGAAGATAAAAACTATTCAATTACCGCTGATATTAATTGGAGGGGTGGTGAGTTAAAAACAAATGAGATGGATGTTTTTGATTTAGTTAAGTTATTAAAAACTAAAAACATTTCTGAAATGACTCATAAAGATTTTAGTGGTTTAGAATTGGTTGAAACTCATGATGGTGACACCACTTTTTATGATTTGGAATGGAGCGAACCGTTAACAGAAGAGGAAGAAGAAATTGCTCCTAGTGAATGGGATATGTACAATGATGGTGAAATAACCGATTCCTGGTATGAGTTCGATGGTGGTATTGATAGAATAGAAATTAGGGTTGGAGATTATGCAACTGAAATAACAGAATAACATGAAAGATTTCCCAAAAGGTTTATCAAGAATACTTTCGATATTATCGGCGTTTATTTTAGGGGCATATGTGACCCAAGAATATAAATTCGACCAACCAGTTGAATTTTATCGATATTGTTTAACGTTTGTATTTGGTGCCATGTTTTATATTCACGGAAATTCAAAAAATTAATATGAAAAGATATAATTGTTTTTTAATTGTTGGTACCGAACTAAAGGAAGTAACAATCGAAGCTGACACCGTACATCCTGACTCAGTATGTGCAACTAGATTCCATAAGAAAGTTAAGGTAATCGGTGAGTATGGTTCATATGAAACCCATTTTGAATTAACTGCACAATACCCATCGGACAGATTGGTTATTGAATCCGTTGAAGATTTACCTAATGAGTAATATTTATGGATATGAAAAAGGTTATTTTAACAGAAGCACAGTTCAATAAATTGGTTGAACAGACCGTATTTTACGATTTGAGTGAATTACCGTCACATATTGAATCTATAACAAGAGACATTAATGAGGGTAAGAAAGCTATGGGCAAACTAATAACCTTTCTAAAAACGATTAATATCGGTAACATTCTTGAAGAACCTGTTAAGTATACAAAAATCGTCAATGATTGTGGTAAGTTAGCTGAAGTTTATAATGGTAAGTTTAACAAATATTGGGATATTAGGGATTCATTTGAACAACAAGAGTATGCCAGTGATAATGGATATAGTGATGAGTTCAATCAATTTGACCACATGGTGAGCGATATTGACAATTTACAAACAGATTTAGGTAACTTACATGATATGTTCAATGATATCATTGAACCGTTTGTTGAATATGGTAAGGTATCTGAAAAAATGGAATACTATGAAAAAGAATACCCACCTGAAACAATCAACATTAAACCGATAGACAATAACCCTGAATAATATTCGGGGTTTTTTTTGGTATATACAAAATATAATTGTATATTTGCATGTAAACAAATAATAAAAGATGAACAAACATTTTGAATTTAGTGATGAGGATTTTAACGACCCTAAAAAATTCATGAAGAAGCTTAGGGCCATGTTAAAAGATATGAAAGAAGGGTTGAGTGACGATAGAAAAAAAGATTTGGATAATTTTATGAGGAAAAGTAAATTTAAAACGGAGATGTTTGAAATTAACAGTACTCGTGGAACAAGAACGTTTGGTTTATTTGAGGAGGTAATGAACATTACTGAATTCATGATAAAAAATGGAATCCAAAGTTTCTTTTCAATTCCTAGAAGACCAGGTAAAACTTATCATGAGAATATTGACGAGGTCTACGAACACTATGTTAATGTTGAACAATTGGAATTTGATGAAACATTTATCAATAACGTTAATTATCTTCTTGAGTATTATGTTGAGGATGAACAATATGAAAAATGTATTTACCTCCAATGGTTGAGGGAACAATACGAAGAGAATATCTCAAAGTAATTTAAATGGAACCGTGTCAAAAAGTAAAATTTGGAAAAAAGGAGGTAAAGACTGTCTTAAACTACATTCGTTTTAAACAAAGTAAACGATGGAGAAAAGAGGTACGCTACTACCATTGTTCAGATTGTAACCATTGGCATTTAACATCTTGGGACAATTACGATGACGAACCAATTGACATCCAAATAGACTATTCTAAATGGGAAAAATTAATAAAACAAACATTATAAAAAATGGAAATCAAGATTAAAATAAAGTACCACATCGAAGTTGGTGAAGAAATTATTGAGTGTGAAACTTTGGAACAAGCGGAGAAAAAGATGAAAAATTTAAGATCATCTGAATCCGAATGTTATCTTTACCGTACAGAGTTAAAAGGTAAATCTATAAAAGAAATTTATTTAATCGGTAGTTAATCTATTTGATAATTAAAAATTATTGTTTATATTTTAACAATTAAACATTATATATTTTTATGAATCAAAATGAAACTAATGAATTAGAATTAACTAAACAATTTATCATCAAAGAAGAAAACTTAGAAGAGTTAGAAAAAGAGATAAACAAAAAATTTTACAGACATAAAAAAGACCACTATAGTGGAGTATCAGAAAAAAGAGATTTTGAAAAGGGATGTGTCCCAACACCAAGAGATAGTGAATTTTTTAGAAATGATATCCTAACATTCCTTTATGTTGCAACTTATGTCGATAAACATGATGACAAAAGACCTGAAAATTTTAAATGGGTTTTTCCTGATAAAAAAATAGGGATTGCATTTGATGTTGAGGATAGAATGAAGCAACTACAAAGAGAAATTCGTTCAGGAAGAAAAGGAACTAAGACCCACACACCAATTAGAATTGTAGCACAAAGATGTTGGAAAATATCACAATCGGATTGCTTTAGATTCGAGAGATACATGCATAGTTTATTAGAAGAAAGATGGGTTGAGGGTGAGTGGTACACTGATTATAACGAAGACTTAATTAATATTATTGTAAAAGAAATTGATAAGTTTGTTAATAACGGAGGTGAGGTTATTGATATTGATATTGATGACGACATGAAAGAACACGTACATAGATTTGAAAAAGAAGTTGAAACAAAAAACGAAAAAGATTTTTCAGATACTATTGTTTATAGATTATAAAATAATATGGTAAGATCATTTAAATTTTTTTCTGGTAACGAAGAAGATGAACTTGAAGAACACTTAATCGAAACATTGGACGATGATAGTGCTTCTTGGTCATGGACAAGTCTATTACCATTAACTAATTATACATACGATATTGTTGAAACCCAAAGTGACGGTATACATGAATTCTTATATAGATTCCCTAATAGATTTATTGTTCCCGTATTATCAATAACAGGACCAAACGGAAGATTTCATGATGCCAATACACAATATGAAGATGGTTGGGGATTTGATATTACATCCGATTTACTAACAATAAGGTTTTTGAGATTTGAACCTTAGTCTTCTGCTAAACTATATAACTTACCTAGTTTTTTAAGTGTATTTGTTGCTGAAATTTTAATATCTGATAATTCTTTTTGATAAAAATCAATATAGTCATTATAACTATTAATGTGTTTGTTGATTTTTTTCATTGCTTTAATTTTCGCCTCATTGTCACCCATCTTGACAATATTATCTGATATACCAAGTGCAGATGCTAACAACAACATTAAATCTGATTGTGAATCCATCATCACATCGTCAAGAAAATCTTTACGTCTTCTTGAAACTATTTCATAAAACTTTTTCAGTGAGGCGTTTACTTTTTCTTCATCAGTCATATTATCATAATCAATTTTAACATAACTTAAAAAAGATTCGATACCCTGAATATTATTGTACATCTCCTTAATGAATTTTTCATAATCATAATCCATCATATATTTTAAAAAATCGTATGTAGTTGTTTTAGTTAAGAAACTTTTAAATTGTTTTTTAGTGATTCCCTTTAGTTTCATTAGTGTATAAATTTCACTGTTTCTAACACTCTCCTCAACAACATGTGAATAATACAACATAGTTTTAAATTTCATCAATGGACGTACACTAACCATCAGACTCTCAATAGAATGATACTTAACTTTTTCACCAGCATTTCTTGTTGGTTTCTTATCAAAATCATATGCGTGTTTCAACTCGTGAGCTATAGATGATATTGTTTTAGTTTGAAATTTTAAAATTGCATTAATTAATTCTTCTTCAGATGTATCTTCAGGTACTTGATACCTTGCACCCATAGCAAGACGACTACCAGTTTTTTTGTAGGTAACTTTGTAATCGTTTGTTAATTTATCACCAACACCAATACTCATTTGTTCAATTTCAACATTTCTATATTTGTCAAAATCAAATGTAACCATAAAATCAACACTATTAAAAGATAAATCACCAACACGATAATCCCCCATAATTGAAAAACCAACATCGGTAGATCCACCCAATTTCATATTACCGAATTGTAGACCCACCTCTTCAACTAAACTATCAATATACTTTCTGTATATGGATTTTGCAGTATCGTAAATCCCTTCTGGAACCCCAACAACCTCATTTGCTTGGATTAGTTTCTCGTATTGTGCTTCTGTAATTGATATCCTCATAGTATATAAATACTTTCTAAAAATAATAACATTATTTTTGGATATTCAAAATACTATTCGTATATTTGTGATATGAATACATCAATATTAACCATATTATTGTCATTATACCCACTGTCAATCAACATCGGGAATGTACCCAACTCTCACATAGAAGTAAGTAAACCAATTAGTTATGAGACAGTTACCCTTACAACCTACTCACCAACGGAAGGGGAAACAGATTCAACCCCACACTTGACAGCCTCAGGGTTCAAGATAGATAAAGAAAACCCCGAAAGACATAGAATCATCGCTGTTTCAAGAGATTTAAAGAAAAAGTGGCCATTTGGTACCAAGGTTAGAATTAAAAGGGCGGGAAAATATAACGGAGTTTATACCGTTAAAGATGTAATGAACAAAAGATATAAAAATAGAATCGACATCTTAATTGGTGAGGATGATAAACAAACCACCATAAACAACGTAAAAATCACTAAAATTAAATAACATGACTCCTGATTTCACAGTTAAACCATCCCAACTAATAAACATTCTTTGGGTATTCATTGGTGGATTTGCACTATCCGCAGCAATGTCAACAGAATTTTACTGGATTGCACTTGTAGTTTTAATACCAATCTATAAGATTATAGATTATGCGTGTTGGACTTATGATATCTATGATGACCGCATTGTAGAAAGTCGTGGTGTGTTTTCTGTAACAACAAGAGAAATATATTTCCATAGAATTAAATCTGTAATGATGGAAAGACCGTTTTGGATGAGAATTCTTGGTGTGGGTAATATTATGGTTAGAAGTTCAGACCAATTCACCAGTTACTTTGTAATCTATGGTATTGATGATGTTGAGGAATTCTTAGAGGACTTCCAAGATGTTATCGAAGATAAAAGAAAAGAAAATGGAATGAAAGAATACGAAGTATTCCAAATGTAAAATATATATAGTAAAAGAAATTATGGTACGTGAATTCAAATTTTTCAGAGGGTATAAACAAAATACATTAACAGAACAATGGGAGGATATTCTTAGAACTTATCCATCAACGCCAGGGACTGGAATAATAAATTGGGGTACAACAACCACCAACCCAGCTTGGATAGTTAACCCAGGTCTTATTCAGTATACACCACCGAACTATACAATAACAACCACACCTGGAACTGGTACGTTTACAATTCCATATTACGGAACAATCAATACCGCAACAGGATTTGGTTTAACAACATCAAATACAACCGGAACAGTAACAACTACGGGAGGTATTGGTGGAGCGTTTACAACAACAGGAACAATATCTACAAATACATTCTATACTTCAAATATTAAGTAATGAAGGACTTCAAATTTTTTCAAAAGGGGACATTAGATATAATGGATGGTGATGTGCGAGCAACCGCTTCATTCAATGCCGACACACCTGAAGGTTATATGAATCGTAGAAGTTTATATCACACAGATCGTAATTTATATAATAGACTTCGTAATCCATTTAATAATAATGAGATGGAGAGGTATTATTATGACCACGGGTTAGGACGTTTTGAAACGGTTAGACCAACATTAAATCAAGAAGAAGTTACAAGAAGAATAAATGGTGGTGGGACCGATATTAGATTATTTCAAACAACAACAGTAACAACCGTGAATCCAAAGTGGTGGACGAAGGTGAAGATGTTCTCCCAAAATTTATTATTATATAGTGACCAAGTGGCAGGTATTGCTGTTATTGCAACCACCATAACATTTATTGTAATTGTAGTTATATCAAAACTATTAAACATATGGTAACTGAATTCAAGTTTTTTCAACGTAACAAATATAAAGATAAATGTAGATTACAAATAGGTTCTTCGTTTATTTTGCGTGGATACTATTGCGTTGTAACTAGAATGTTTCCAAACCATTTTGAATATTGGGTACAAGAAACAGAATTCACTATTGCTATGAGTTATAAGGATTATTTAAACACACCGTCTGCTGCGGGTAGACAATTAAATCGAAGATAATATGGCGAAGGCAAGAAAGATTTTATCATATACAATAAGTGAGTTGTTAAAAGAAACTTCATTAGAAACAAGAATTAAGATGTCTTGTTGGTTTGTGTTAAATAATATGATTCACGATTCGGGTGCAAGAGAAGAATCGGCATGGGATGAATCAAACCCAAGGGATATTGAATTAATGAGAATACTTGATGACAAAACAAAGGAATTAACAGATAAGATTTTGAAAGATATTAAAGAATGGGAACAAGACGGTAAACCAGAATAGTATGATTAAACCATTTCATTTTTTCAAGGGACACGTTTATAGTGATGAGTATACATTACCAGTACGAACAAATCCACCATTTGGAATATCGAATCGTCATTGGAATATGTTACCGCAAGATTTAAGAGGTGGAGAACGAGAAGATATAGAGACATATATTGAGGGGTGGGAAGCCGCAAGACACGCCAATTATAATAACCCATATCCTGACCAACTAAGAGGTGAGATGTGGAATAGAGGATGGCACTCATGGTGGGAGCGTCGTAATAGAGTTAATCAAAACTACAATAATATAAACTTCAACCCTCCATTAGATGAAAGATATCCTGAGTATTATAACACAGATGACCACGTGTTCTTTGATGTGTCTGAAGAAAGATATGGTACCATTCATGGGTCACCGTATAAGGTTATGTTGTTTAGAAGTATTGAAGAAGGGAATACAGTTGAGGGACAAACAATATATCCACCACACCCAATGTATAATTTTCCTGATGTAATTTAAAAACCAATAATATGAATACAGTTTATTTTCAACCAGAAGGCATCAAACCCGAATACTGCGAAATTGGTATGATTCACGAAACAGATAAAGAACATATTTGGTATTTAGATGAGCCTTGTAAAATATTGATAAGTGAGGTTAAACTTATACCAAAGGAGAATGTAATTTATGATGCGAAAAATAAATCATATAAAATAATATGAAAACATTTAAGTTCTTCTCAAAGAAACAAGTTCGTATACCCAACAGATTTGCTCTTTTAAATCCAGAGGATAGAAACGTATATACACAAGGATATTATGATGCGTTTGATTGTTATAATCATAGTCGTTCATTAGAGTCACCATACAATCCACTTGTGGAAGAATATAAGTATGAATTATGGCGAGAAGGTGTCACGATGTATGAACAAAATAATAATGTGTAATGATAAAGGACTTCAAATTTTTTAGAGCTAACGAAACAAGAATAAATTGGCAACTAACCGGTTTATTAGATGATGCAACAAATGTTCCATTATTGATTGGTGTATTGGACATCACTTGGAAATATATTCAAGATAATAATCTAATGGAAAATGATATTGTTAAAAATATGTTGATTATCGTTATGACTAAATTATATAGAGACAAATATAATTCATATAGTGATTATGATATTAGAGCTAAGATTGATCAGGTTGCAACTTATTTTAATAGTGTTGCTGTAAGAAGAATACTCCAAGAACTTCAAGCAGGTGCCTGGATGAGTATTGATGTTGAAGCGGAGACACAACAAATTATTTATGAACGTTGTAAATGGGACGAGAATGGACTTTAAATTTTTTCAGAAACCAAAACCGAAGAATAACATACTATGGAATTTAGATATGGATGTTGCCTTAATTGCGGTGATAAACTATAAAATTAGTAGGGACATTGCAATGCAACACGGGGATACCGAATTGTGTCAGGTTAATTTTCCTGTACGTAATTGTTGGTTAAGAATTGATAGGGTGGTGAATTGGGGTTCGGGTGATTTGGAAATGGTTAGTATAGATTATCAGTTAATAGAATTAAACAATACATCATTTCGTTTCACATACACATCTGAATTATCGGTACTAATGAATAGATTAACATATGATTAAACCATTTAAGTTCTTCCAAAAGAATATAACAAGAAGTTGGTTATCGAGTATGCATCTCGGTCAACTACAATGGATGTATAGACCGGTGGGAGTAATATTCTATATGGAAAGGACTAACAATGATGGTGTATATACAGAGGAATTAAAAACAATGACGGTGGTGGTTTTCAATAGATACATCAACTCATACAATCAATTTATGGAAATGAATAGGGATAATATTATATTTGTATATGAATTCGTGGACAATACAAATATAAGTAATATGATACATTACGGTCAAGATAATTTTGATGATATGCCAAAGGATAGACCACTAATATTCAGAGGGGTAATAAGAGACAATGAAACCATTTAAATTTTTTCAATCCGAACAAACAATTCGATGGAGAACGGCCAATGGTTTAACACATCCAATTCATACCATATCCATCGACCATATTGTGAGTATCATTAGGTGTATAGATGGGGATGGTAATATGAGGATTCCAAATCCATATGAAGGAAGAACTCATGATGAATGGGTTCATATATTCCACAACGAAATAGAAAGAAGAAGGATTTAAATGCCAAAGTCGGAAGTAAAAACGTGACAATCTCGGAAGTTTTAATAATTCCATAATGATAATCCTAGTTTTGGAATACTATTTATGTGAATGAAGATAGAAGCATTATTCATTTCAGATGTTCACCTTGGTTCCAAAGGATCCAATGCAAACGAAGTCCTAAACGTTCTCAAACAATACCAACCTGAATATCTGTTCCTTGTGGGAGATATAATCGACGGATGGTTATTAAAGAGGAAGTTCAGGTGGCCACAATCACATACCAATGTACTTAGAAAGATACTATCTTATTCAAAGAACGGTACCAAAGTTATATACATCCCCGGCAATCATGATGAATTCATGAGAGATTACTTAGAGTTATCCTTCGGAAACATAGAGGTTCATAATGAATATATCTTCAAGAATACATACATAACACACGGAGATTTATATGATGGTGTGGTTAAACTTAAATGGTTAGGTATTCTTGGATCAATAGGATATGATATGGCAATATCTATTGACCGTACCCTTAAATCGTGGGGATATAAGAGATCACTATCCAAGTTCTTAAAAAATAGTGTTAAAGAAGCTGTGAAGTTTATGACATCGTTTGAGGAAGAGATTGTGCGTCAAGGTATTAAACATAACTGTGACACGGTAATGTGTGGACACATTCACCATCCAGATAATAAAATAATTAATGGTGTTAGATACTTAAATACTGGTGACTTTATAGAAAATAATAGTTATATTATATACAACAATGAGGAATACAAGGTCATTAAGTAAGAAACTAACAATAATAATCCCAAGTAAGAATGAGGGGATAGTATTATATAACTGTATTCAGTATCTATCAAGACAAAACCACATCGATGGGGTAAGAGTAATCATTGCAGATATATCAGATGATGCTGACTCAATACTGTGGATTAAGAAAATGAAGGTAGACTTCAGCCACATATTAAAGATTACGGTAATTGAAGGAGGATATCCAGCACAAGGAAGATTAAATGGAAGTAAGTTGGTATCAACTCCGTATATGTTATTTTTGGATGCTGATATTTTATTAACCAAACCAACTATATTGGAGGAGTGTATGAAGTGTAATAAGGGTTTGGTAACGGTACCATTTCATACAGACGAACCATACAAATGGGTGTTCAGAATGTTCGACCTATTTCAAAACCTATCCACAATGATTGGAACTCCATTCGCGGTCGGTGGATTTCAACTATGGAAAACGGATACATATTGGGAGGTTGGAGGATATAATCCACAGGAATTATTCGCCGAGGACTATTCAATAAGTCAAAAAGTTAATCCAAAGGAATTTAAAGTACATAAGATTAAAGGAACATATACATCATCCAGACGTTTTAAGAACAAAGGAGTCTTATGGATGTTCAAGATAATGATTAAGAGTTACCTAAACCGAAAGAACCCTGAGTTCTTCAAACATCATCATAACTACTGGAATTAAAACAAAAAAAAGATAATGGCAAAGAAACAATTTCAGAAGATGGTTAAGGAGTGGAAGGAAGCTGGACCCAAGGAAGTTTTTGAGGGTGTAAGGGATAACTTCATCTTCGGATTCCTCGGTGCAACCATTGTGGTATTCATCTCCACCAGAACGGACCTGATGGTTCTTATTGGTTATCTAACTTATTACTTTTACATGGGAAGGATTGTTAATCGTCCCAAATACGTTACAGACCTCGGTAAACTTATAGTATTCCCAATCCCATCAGCACTTGGTGCCTTCGCTGGGTACAAGTTATCTTATATACTACAGAGTTTCCTTTGATATTGTTTAATATTTATTTATAATGAAAATATTAATATCCGAACATCAATACAAGTCATTGGTTAATGAGTCAAAAAATCTTCAGGAAGTACTCGCTGATGATATACCTGACTACATGAAGGATATTATACAGAAGAGGTACAAAGGTGATTATTTAAATAGAGAAGTTCCAAAACATACGGATAAGATTCCAAATGTGAATGTGGAAATAAAGAATGAGGAGATTGTGGACTTTGCTTCAACCCAATTGATTAGGTCGATGACCGATAAGTTGGTGGAACAACTAAGAAAGTCGGAGATATGGAAACAGTACAATAACAATCCAAGAGGTTATTCATTTATTGATGGTCCTCTTAAAGTTATTATGGGATCATCCATTCCAAGCATCGAGATGATTGAAGATACTTCAAGTGCTGGTACACTTGCAAAGTATACTTTGTTTTATTCAAAGGCGTTCAGATTACCAGATAGTAGATTAAACAATGAATCCACAATTAATGATGGTGTTAAGGGTGGATATGATTATACAATTACTGGAGATAAAATCAAATGGTCAAACAACACAACAGGATTACCGGGGTTTCTATCAGCAATTAAAAAGATATTTCCAGAGACATTTGGGTATTTGAATGTAGATAAAATCATTAGGGATAAACACTACGTTGGATTAAGGGAACCGATTATAAACTACCAACAAAACATTCAGAAGATTGGTCAGTATTCATTACATCTATACATCACGGACAAACCTGACGATAAGTTAAGGATGTCGGTGTCTCAGTTCTACGATTCATGTCAGAACATATACACTGGCGGTGAACCAGGTACCCAATGGAATAAGAAATTACTATCGAATGTATTTGATGTAAACTCAAAGGTGGCATATCTTATATACAACAAACCGTATAAGGACACCAAGGGGAATGAACATCCCTACACTTCAATTGCAAGAACCATATTAAGGGTTAACAAAGAAGGTGGAGTGATGTTTGATAGGGTATATCCAAATAGTCTACAAGATGTGTTCTATAGTATTATCACAGAGAGTACTGGTATAGAAAACGTGGGTAAGGATAATGACACATATGATTACGAAAGTGTGGATGGACTACCAGCACCTTACATGGACAAGTATAAATTAAAAACATCTGGTGTAAACAATGAAGCCAAAGTCAATGCATTGATGGCAGCATTAAATGTTGAACGTCGTAATATTGATGTGATTGATGATGAAAGAATCAATGTTAGGAACAGAAGGTTCGATAACTCAAGGTACATTGTGGAGGACTATGTGGTTATAACATTCGATGAGGCGGTTGAAAGATCATCAGATATAATGAGAGATGACTTTATTGAGATTTATGGTAGTCACGAGGTTATTGAGGTATTAAGTGGTATTGTCGACGGGTGGGATTTCCTTCAAGTATTGGATATAGAGGAGGAGTACTATGATTATGTTAACAAAAAACACGAAGAGGAGGATGAATCCAACATTCCTGATTTCCTAAGTGAGGTATATGGTGTGGATGACGTTCATGATATGGAAGATATCCTAAAGAAGAATAAGGTCAATGCACAACAATGGTTCTCAGGGAACATAGAAATGGATGAGATAATTGATAGACACGGGGGTGAAGAGGAGTTTTTAACAAGAGTATTAGAGTGGAGTCACGAAGAGGTCGGATTCACAAGTCAAAATACATACGTTTACTACAGAACCGACCATACAATCGACAGGGATTACGTACCCCAATAAATCCGCGAACGGGGATTCCGGAGGTTTAATTTAAAATATATTTGGAATATACCAGAATATGTTATATATTTGTGGTATGAGAAGAAAGAAACCCTACATGGATGATATCCATAAGACCACACCTGTGACAATCACCTATAAGTTCTATAATGATACGGTGATTATGAAGAGGGATGTATATGATTTAACAATCAGGGACCTAATGGAGTTAAATCGGTCCATGGTGGTGAATGTCTTTGATGAACAACTCTATCAGGACTACATTGTCCAATTAGCAGGGGAAATCAATAAGAAAAAGA
>Ga0247723_1001404_pt1 | contig 14172 bp, 13 predicted proteins | sample MSEWelMarce5H_FC_FD_189079 | JGI IMG/M metagenome (GOLD analysis project Ga0247723, IMG submission 189079) | Subsurface sediment microbial communities from gas well in West Virginia, United States - MSEEL Well Study Marcellus 5H_FC | ecosystem: Environmental > Terrestrial > Deep subsurface >...
TTGGTCAAGCTCCGGAGCCTTGGGCATATTAACAGTGTTAATATCAGATCCCGTTGCGGCGAGTGCTTCTTTGAGCATAGCCTCAAGGTCTTGAGCTGGCTGGTCTTCTTCGGCCACGGGGGCGGCTGGCTGTTCAACTGGCGCGGCTTGCGGAATTAATGCGGCAATACCAGCCTCTGGGGCAACAGGCGCAGGTGATGGGGTAGGTGCAGGAGTGGTTGGCTCGGCAGAAGGTGGGCCTTCGTATACAGTCTTAAGAAGGTCATCAAGCTGAGACATCTGACCTTGAAGTGCTTGGATCTCTGCATCCCGCTTTTCTTTTGCCCTAATTGCTCTATCAGCACCATAGACACGGGTTCCCGTAGTGATGGCACCGCCCCCAATAGAACCAGCGGCTTCAGCAGCGGCGGCATTGAGGATCTTCTTCATGTTCTCTTGGGTGAAATACTTATCAATCTCACCTTCACCAAAAGCACCAGCCAACTGGGTAGCTTCTTGAGCTCCACCAGTAATAAACTCTTGACCCATCCCTTTGGGAATTTCTTTAACGCCAGCTTTTAGGGCTTCCTTACGAGTCTCGCCCTTAACAACCTCACCCAGACCGCGCTTGGCCAAGGTTGCCGCTGGGCCTAATACTGAGTCCAAAGCACCGCTGACAATACCAACGGCCAGAGATGTATCGCCAGTCTTTTTGACATAGTCAATAACCATAGCCGCACGTTCATTGGGCGTGAGCTCCGGTGCACTCTTGATTTTCTCTTGCAAGAACTGTAGTCGGTTGCCTATAGCTTCACCAGTACCCATGCCTGTACCAAGCAGGGCAACACCAGCACCACCCGTAGTAGCGGCGGCAATCATAATTGGAGCTAACTGAACGGCACCAGAGCCTACGTTGTAGGACAGCCAGTTGGCAAAGTCTTTAACGCCTTCAACATCTGTTAAGTCTGTTGTGCGTCCTTGGTATTTCTGTGCGTCTTTTTGGTACTGGTCTACAGTAGTCAAGGCGGCTTTTACAAAATCTGTACGGCGTCCAATTTCACCAGCATTACGCTCACGTAACTTCTCGCGAGTAGCTGGATCAGACACAAGGTAAGCGCGTCCTAGACCACTGGTTTGATCTAAACCACGCAGTTGATCTGGACTTGTGATCTGGCCTGTTTCAATCTTATTGAAGAGGTCTTGACGCTGTTGGACGGTACTCATGGCACCGATGTCTTTCATCAGGCCAACGTTTTCCCACATGGACTTCAAACCGATTACGCCAGCGCCAACGCCTTTGCCTAGCTCTTCGCCCATGGCCAGCTCTGACGGAGGCTTGGGTACTCCAGGTTTCTGGAGCGATGCAAGGCCTTCTGAGGGCGCACCAATAGCGCCCATTACCTGCTCTTCAGGAGAGATTATTGGTTCAGGTAGCCTGCTTTGTATATTTGCACTGTACTTGCCGTATCTGGCGAGTAATTCTGATTGCGTTGTTCCTTCAGGGACACCCGTAATCGTGGTGCCATCTGGCATCAAAACATCCATGTCAACCCCTTATTTTGGCAGCTGATCGAATGGTACAGCTTTTGAGCTTGAAGGGCTACTTCCGCCAAATAAATTAGCAAAAAAGCCTTTCTCTTCAGGCTTTGGAATAGATTTTAAACGCTCTCTTGGCGTTGGTGCTGTTAATTTTGCATCAGTAAACGCCGCATTCCTAATTGAATCCAACACATCCTGAATAGCTTCAAACTCAGGGTCAGCAGGATTAAATTCAGTCTGACGTTTAAGCAATGCTTTGTATTGAGGATCAGCATTTAGTCTACCCATCACTGACAGAAGTGTTTTCTCGTCTTTAGATGGACGGTTCTCACGCTCATACTTGGCACGTTCAGCCGCAATCGCTTGTTGCTGTTGTTGATATTTCTCAACCGCTTTATTGTGGCGCTCTTGTTCTGCTCGTTGCCTTTGTGTGGACTCCTGAGTAAGAACGTCTTTAGCGGTTGTGCCTTTGATCTCTTCAATCTTAGCTTGACGAGCGTTGACCTGCTTCTTGAGCTCCATCGCTTCATCAATACGGCCTTCAGCAAACGCACGTTGCATCTGCTCAATGTCAGATTGAAGCTTCATTGTCTCAATAGTTTGGGCACGTTCTAAGGCTTGCTGTTTAGCGGCACGTTCTTCTTGTGCGGCAGTGGCGGCGTTATAAGACTTACCAAAGCCACCAAAAGCGGCTCCAAGGCCGCCCATACCCTTCTGGCCACGGGTAGCTTCACCAGCGGCAATCAAAGCCTGAGACAAAGCGGCAAGACCTTGCCGGCCTTCACCCTCTTGGAACTTAGAACGCTGGGCTTTGTTCTGTTCTTCCAGTTGTGCGGCTAACTTTGTTAATGTCTCACCGGGTAATTTGTTGATAATCGGAGCCAGCTCTGGCTTTGCAGCCAACACTTCAGCGCGAGCCTGATCTCTGCTGACTGGTTCTGGAAGATCTGTTTTGCCTGCCAATCGGTCAGCCAGAATCTTATTGGCCAAACCTACTGGAAGACTGTCCATAGACTGTGGCTCTGAGTATGTGCCTGATTCTGAAGAGCTATAAGGTGTGCCTGGGGGTAGAACCAACTGCTCATTGCTCTCGTCAGCAAACGCCACAATACCACCGGGCGCGTAGTTAAAGATGTCCTTACGAACAGGCAACTCAGCCAGTCCACCAGCGGCCATGCCGGGTGCACCAGCAGGGATAGAGCCGGGCTGAGACATCTGCTGTGGTGGCATCTTCTGAGCCATAGGAGGCACGGCCATAGGTTGCATCTTTGGAGCCATTTGAGGCTGTACAGCTGGCATGGGTTGGGGCATACCTGCAGGATTCATCCTCATGTTCATACCTTGACCAACGCCGGGCAAAGCAATCTGTTGGTTTAACTCGCTCTCAAGCTTCTCTTTGACAGAGGAGTCGGGCGCTTGAGCTGCACGTTGCTCCATGGCCTTACGGCGGTTCATCTCGCCAAGAGCCATGTACGGAGGAACCTGTGGGTTCTGCCCGTTAGCGTAGGACATAATTGCCTGAGTAGGCAGATCTTTTAGGTGTTCTTGGATTTGGATGAGGTTCATGGTTTCTGCCCTAAATCAAGACCGAGGCTGGTCAATAATTCGCCTACGTTTTTGTATCCTAATGCAGAAGCCGCCGCCGTGCCACCGCCTAATGTAGACAGCAGGGATCCGATGCCAGACATCTGGCCGGGCGTATTTTGCACAGACCCTGTAGGTAGACCAGAGATCATGTCGCGCTGAAACTGCACCTGTTGGTATGGATACTGACGTTGTTTCTCAAACTCAGCCAGATCAGCACCAATGCCTTCAGCAGTGATGCCGCGCTCTTGTGCACCGCCTGCGAGCTGTTGACCCAGATTTGCAAGGGTTGCTTGGTTTTGGATATTACCTAAGTTACCTTGAGTCTGAGCGCCCTGCATACCGGCCTGTAGACCTTGCAGACCAAAGCCAGCACCATACTGAGCTTCTTGCATTTTGCGAGCTTGGTCAGCATTAAACTGTTGCTGTGCATTGTTAAATGCAGTGTTATAGCCCTGACCTGTGATATTGGCCAGATTAGCTCCAAGACTACGTTGAGTCTCTGCATCCAGAATAGCTTGACGGCCACCACCAAACGCACCAGCCTGAGTCATTTTAGCGGCGTTCTGTTGTTGGGTAATCTGTGACTGACGGCGAGCTTCATCTAACTGAGGATTGAGTGAAGCCTGCAAATACGGGTTCATGTAGTTCTGAGCTTGGGTAGCATCAAACGATGTAGTCGTTGGCGTGTAAGACAGATTGCCTGCTTTAGTAGCAAGGTTGCCTGCCGTAGTGGCCGCATCACCAATGCTTGATGGAACAGTCAAAGAGCCAAGACCTTGGAATGCCTGAGTCTGAAGACCAGACTGGCCGGCAGTCAGCGGCCCTTGGTAGGCTTGATAGGGCGACTGAGCCAGCGCTTGAGCCTGACCTAAGTAATTAGTGATGTACGGCGAAGCCCAATCGGCTAGGCCTTGGGTGTTTGTCGATCCTGATGGTAGAACTTCTCCGGCCATAACAGCTCCTTAAGCGGGTAAATGTTTGTGCGCTTTGGTATCAGCAGCAACGTTTTTAGTCTTGCGGCGCGCCTTCTGGACGCGATCCATCATGGCATATAGCTTCTTAGCACCCGCCTCTGTAGAGCCGTTACCTAGTTCGGAAACGATTCTTGCTGGTACAACAAACTCACCTGTGGCCAAGCGGGCTGGTTGTTTACCACCGATTGTCGCAGGAATTGAGTCAGACACACCATCACCGGGGCCTTTGAGTAAGCGGCCACCATCTGAGTAGCCACCCAGATCAGAGATGCCACCACCGCCGTACATCATTCCACCGCCTGCAGCCTTTTGAGTGTAAGTAGTGGGAGAGAAGTAATTAACACCACCAGCTCCAGGACGCGCCTGTGAGCCAGAGATTGCACCGTATGGAAGCTGTGAACGATTGGCCTGCAACGAGGGGATAGTGCCGCCCGAACCTGTAGAGCTACCGCCACCACCCTTATTCATCATGGCCATCAAAGCCAACAACATCATCAACATATTGTTGTCTTTTTTGTCTGGCTGCTTGGGCGTAACGGGTGTCTTTGGTGTGTTTGGGTCTTTAGGTGTTACTGGTGTTTTTGGCCCAACTGGTGACTTGTTGTGGCTCAATACGCCTTCGCAGATGTATGTGTGTGCGTTATCAACAGTGATTTGAACCACATCACCAGTAGAGTGCTCTGCAATATCAGTGACTGATTTGTCACTCAGGACATCACCAACCTTGATGTCTTTGGCATCAACCCATGCACCGTCTTTGTAAAACTTGTGGTCTACGCTACAGATAAAGTCTTTGCCGTCCAACTTGATGTTAAGACGTTTGGCATTAGGAATAATTTCTGCGTGAGTGACTTTAAAGTTACCCCACTCCATGGTTGTCTCATGTTGGGTCTTAACTTCGTCCCCAACTTGCAAGTCACCAGCTTTGCGTTGCTCCCCGCTAGACAAGAGGATTAACATCTCTGGTGATGGGCAAGTAGCAACTATAGCTTTCTCGTCATTAACATCAACTTTTTTGCCGGTGTCTATAACTTTGCCATCTTTGTCAATTTTAAGAACGCTTCCGTCTGTTTTGATTACAGTCTTAGTGCCATCATCGTTAAAGAACGTTCTACCACCGCCCTGAACATTACCAGTCCCACCTGTAGCAGCCACATAACCAGAACCTTTAGTATTAAGAGTTCCGTTTGCAATCAAAGCTTGCGTTTGTGTTTCATCTAAAAAGGACGTTTTACCCGTAGTTGGATTAAATACTGTAGCTGTGCTTCCGCCTTGTGGGTCATCGTTGATCATGACCTTATTGCCGCCAACATCTTGCCACTGGCTGGTAAACCCGCCCTTGTTCTGCATGATGTCGGTCATGTTTTTGTCGTACTCGTCAAAGTACTGCATCACATCAGCGCCGCCAAAGTCTTGGGTTTTATCCTTGTAAAAATCCATTTGCTTTTCGCGGTCGGCAATTTGCTCTGGTGTTAAACCTTCGTTATACAAAGCATTAAAGTCTGTGGCCGCAAGATTCTCGGGTGACGATGCGTTCATTGAAGACATAAGTTCTGCAATGTTTGCTGGCGGAGCTGCTTGGTCAAAGTCGCCAACACCTAATGAACCATCACCACCTGTTAGAGCCGACACATCAATGCCGCCATCACCAGAAAACAATGATGAGGCATTACCAGTGTCTTGAAGCGCGGCTGCTAACTCAGAGCCCAGACTGCCGCCAAAATCACCGGGCGTAAAGTTATCGGTACCACTTAACAGACTAGAGATGTCTAGGTTATCAAACCCGCTAAAGTCAATGTCTTGACCTCCGCCACCAAGCAAGCTGGAAAAGTCTAATTCTTGTACGTCAGTCCCAAGCCCAATTTCATCCAAGCCAGAAAAGTCATACTCTTCATTGCCGCTACCAAAGTTAAAATCTTCAAATGAAAAATCACCCATGGCTTACCCCTTTTCTTTAGCGGCGGTCTTAGATGGACTCATCGCGTTTTGCATAATTGTGCTCATAACCGCCTTTTGCATATCTGGCGTTTGACCCTGTAATAGACTTGACAAAAGCTGTCCACTTACCCCTGTAAACATCTTCTGCATTTCAGGCGTCAGTGTATCGGGCATGGCACTGTTAATCAAGCTACTTGTAGCCATGTTTGTGCCCGTATTTAACAGCGAAGATATGCCGGCTTGACCTATATCTTGTTTGTTAAGTGCCGCACCAATCGTAGATGTAGCAAGGTTTGGAAGCGCTTTGGTTAAATACTGATCCGCAAAAGCATTACCAGTGTTAATTGTTGGCATAAAGTTTTGAGCAAGCGCGTTTGTTCCAGCGCCAGTAGCACCAGTTAAAAAGCCCTTACCAAACTTACCACCACCAATTTCAGACATGGTTCCACCAACCAGTCCAGAGCCCACAACTTTAGCAAGCGTTGGCCCTAGTGCGCTTGATAACGCACCAGTTGCCAAAGATCCCAGACCACCAGTAGCCGCCGCTATTGCGAGCTGACCAATTGGGCCAAGAGCTGATATGTCTTGAAGCATACTCTTAGCAAAGCCGGGAGTCTCTACGCGCTGTTCGGGTTTTGCTTTACCTTCAGCATCCCAAACACCGGTAATACCAACCCTGTGAGCTGGCCAGACTTTGTCTTCGGGTCTGCCACGGTAGCCGGTTAGAGTGCCGTTTGCATCGTATTGGGCGTCAACTATTACACCAGCTGCAGTTTTGACTGGCTTTGTGTAACCCGTTAATTGTTGCGTAGCATCTTCACCACTACCAGTGGTAGTGTAGACGGGCTCTAAACCTTTGGTGTCTTTGACCTGACCCGGAACTGTATAAGTCTGGGTTTGACCCTCGTTATCAGTAATAGTCTTAGTCTCTGGTTTGGTAGTCTCAAGCTGTTTAGGAACATCGCCAAGAGTCTTTTGGTCAAGGCCAATGAACGTCTGGAACATATGTGGCTGAAGCTTGCCGCCAAACTTCTCGTCAGCAATACGCTGGGACATCTTGGCCACTTTATCAATGGCATCAGCTTGGGCTCCGTACTTTTCCTTCAAAGCTGGGTCTGAATTAACGGCGGCCACAAAGTCTGTATAGCCTTTAGCCAACTGATCAGGCGTACCATTACCAGCAATAGAGTCGCGCAAACCTAAGATCGGCACGGCCTTCTGTACTTTATCAATAGCCAATCCGTACAAACCCTGAATGCGCGAATCTTTCTTGGCGTTATCAAGAAACGTTTGGATGTCAGAAGCAGTCTTAGTCTGATCGCCTGTTATGTCTTGAAGCTTGGTGCCAAAGGTTTTGACGGGCTCAAGGTATGCGGCTACGTCTTTACCAGTGATATTCCCGCCGATAGCTTTAGCCAGCTGGTCATCAGAGATGCCGTACTTAGCCTGAAGCGATAACGCGCCCTTGGTTTTATCCAAATCGCTGACAGTAGGAGCTGACAAATTCTTAACGATACCGGCCAGACCCGTGTCAAAGGCCGTGAACATCTGATCCACGCCCTTTTTATTTAGGCCCGAGTACTGAGCAATTTCGTTAGCATCCAGACCGTATTTGTTAGCGGCCTGATTAATTACAGCTACTTTGTCAAAGTCTGACTTAGTTTTATCGGCCAGAGTAGAGGTAATGTACCCCTTCATCTCGGTGCCGTAGTCTTTGAGGTACTTGTCTACTACGTCTTTGCCGTACAAGTCTTGAAGCTCTTTGGTGGTGACGCTGTTTTTCTGAGCCGCCTCCATGATGTTGTTTGTCTTCTCAAACTGTGTCATGTCCTTGTTGCCAAGGATGTCTGAAACGTAGCTCTTGATAATGTCGTTACGGCTTTGAACCGGAGCTATAGGAGGAACAATAGGCCTTCTTTCGGAGGCTTTCAAACGTTCCGCTTCTTGTTGCTCATACAACTCACGTTGCTGTTTTTCGGCTTCTTGCGCCAAAAGAGCTTGCTGTTCTGCAGCATTCTGAACTGGATTTTGCGGCGGCAAAGAAGCAATGCCAGTCCCATAACCAGCTCCGGCTGTTGGAAGTGTTTGTGTGACAGGCGATGTATATGTTACAGGCGGTGGTGGTGGCTGATAGGCCGGCTCATAAATTGGAGTGCCCTGTTCATCAGTACTTGTATACGTTGGCTGTGTAGGGGGTTGCGGCGTAATAGGTGCTGGAGTAGTAGCTTGCGGAGCTGGTTGGCCAAAATTGATACCGGCATTACTAAAGTAGCTACCAACAGTATTAGTGTCATAGCCGGTAGCGCGCGATAAATCTGCGGCTGATACGCCATATTGTTGAGCTGCATCAGCAATCGCCTGTGGATTACCTATGTTAGCTGTTACGTATTCTTTTATCTGAGCATCTGTAAATTGAGCCATTATCCGACCTTCCAATTAGTTCCGTCCGAATACACAGGCACAGCAACAGCCCCGCCAGTTACCACTGTTGCCCCAAATGTAGGAGCCAAAGCATCCGTCACAAAAGACCTTGCGCCTTTACCTGATGTCACCGCACTTGGTAATGTTGCCACCGTGTAGTTGGTTAAGGGCAAAATGAGAGCCTCTGTGCTTAACTGCTGGAGGATTTTGTCCAACTGGTTAAAGTACAAACGAAGCACGTTATTAAATTGCTCTTGATACTGAGCATTAAATTCCTTGGGGGATAGCGGCAAGTTAGGGGCTGTAACCCTTGATAGCTCAAACTCAGAGGTAACAATCATGAGTTGCCTCTTCTGCCGTCTGATTTAATGTCAATCCTTGGAGCGCCTAACTGCCAAGATGTACCCAGTCTATTGGATTCAACTTGGAAGATCATCTGACGGCCACGCACCCTGATGTACACCTGACCTGTGAATTCCTCAACAGGTACAGTTGCAATACGTTGGATAACCGCATTACTACTGCCAGCCACAGACTGCGGATCATTCGGGCCAGAACCAGAGTTCTGATACGGTATCAATGACATAGTGCATTGAGGAGTTAAATCACCGCTAGAGTTTCTAAAGGTCAAGTCAGGAATGACACGCCACACAAAACCAAAGTTATGGCCGTCATCAATGTCAAACTCTGACGAACCGATAGAGGCGGCAATAGCGGCTGGCGTACCAGTCTCATTGTCATCGTTACCCTGTTCTTGGTTAACCAAGTTATAGGAATACGTTGCAGCCAATGGATAGTCTCTCAAGCCTGAGTCAAGCCAAGCTGTTCGTGCCATCGTGCCGTAGTACCAGATGTCTTCTGAGTAGTTGTAGACAACGTATCTGTTAATTGCCGTGCTATCAGAAGAACAATAGAACCACCAGACTTCATTAAAGCCTTCATTAGTCCCTGAGAAGATCTGACCTGCCTGCAACGGATTAATGTCGCTAAAAATATACTGACGCAAGTCGCAACGCAGGGTCTGTACACGGCCATCATATTTGTAGAACTTATCTACGCCCATCCAGAACACGATGCCTGAAGCTGTAGCCGCTGCGTTTTGAGATGCAATAGAGATGTTGTCGCCTAAGAGTTGGGACTGCCATACTGCTGGCGGGCCAACATACTGCAAGGAATACAACGCAGAATCAGACCAAACTACAATCTCTTGACGGGTTTGTAAGCAAGTGACTAGCTCAGAACCATGAGAGAACCGAACACTGCCTGCTTGGTTTGTGGCTGCTGGCGACCAGTTTGTCAGCGACTCCTGATCCGACCAGCGGATTAGCATAGAGTCTTGGACTGCTGAACTATAGTCATTACAGCCAAAAGCAAATACAAAACGGCTAATGTCAGAAACAAATATAAAGTTCTGAATAGTTGGCACATCAGTACCACCAGCCAAAGATGTTAGAGCTACTCCACGAGTTTCAACTCCAGTAGTGGCATCCCAATAATAAATAGCTCCACTGCGGGGTGCAAAGATTAAGTCTTCACCAAAGTTACTCTGGCTCCACAGGCGGATGTTTGTCTCTGTGGTGGATGGAATACCAATACTCCAAGGGCCAGTGCCCCATGTACCAGCACCCCAGCCTGTCAAAGGTATTTCCGTGGCTGAACCTACGTTAATTTGATAAGCCGCAACAACTGACGCACCACCATAAGAGCCAGCCGCTAACGCTGTTGGCGTGACAATTGTGTAGGTATTACCAGTTAAGACTGTGACTTGAAACTCTGCGTTTAAAGTAGATGCGTATGTACCTGTAGCCCCGGTAAAGGTAACAAAGTCGCCTGTAATACAGCCGTGCGTAGCGTCAGTAACAGTAACTGTGGTGGTTCCATTAGCACTAAATGGGTTTGAGCCTAGCGAAGCTGTTTCACGAATTGGCGTGATGTCGTTATACACACCGCCTTTTTCAATGTAAAACTTTAAGTTAGTTCCTACACCGATAAGGTTGTAATTCTCAAGCGTTACCCAGTTCCACAAAGAACGGCATACGCCTTGGAAGGTAGATGATGAAATACGCTGCCAGCCACCGATCTTCTCAGGGGTTCCAGAACGAAAGCGAACTTTTTCAGACTCATACCAACCACCGGCCACGTTAGTGCCAGTATTAACAGACCCCAAAGCCTCGGATGCGTACCGCGTATTTTCCCGGTTAACCCCCGGCCTGAATAGAATCTTTTTTAGTGGCATCGGCAACCTTTATTTGCTGGCAACGCCTTTGGTCTTCTCAAAAGAACGCATACCGGCAATGCCCAAGATGCCTGATAATATCACCCAAAGTTGGTCTGCGTCTAGTACTGGCGGGGGATCCATTCCTATAGGAACCCAGCCCATAGCCTGCAAGTATTTCCATGCCCACTGGAACAGCGGATACAGCAGAAACTGATACCCCATAGCAGCCACACCGATCCAGCCAATGGCAGGACGCCAGCCGCTGACAAACACGCTACTGGACGCAGCTTCAATCTTGTTAACCTCAATCTGCGCTAGGTCTGTAGCTTGGTCGATGCGCTTCTCTTCAAGATCGAGCTTACGCTGCTCAATCTCCATTTCCATCTTTTCTTTATCAGTGGTAATCAGGTCGCCTGCAACTTTACCCACAGCCTCAATAATTGATCCAACGGCAAGCAAGCTCATTTCAAGCCTTTCAGTGTGCGATTCAGCCAACCTTTGAGGAACTTGACCTGCACAGGGTTCTTGTTGCAAATCTCAACGTATCTGGCAATCTTAGCCAAGGCGTACTGCTCCTTAAACCGTTGACCGTCGGGAATCTGGTTGAGCCGCTCAATGGTCTTGGCCCCGATACCGCCGTCAGGGGTGGCTCCAACGACTAATTGGGCAAGCTTGACAGCCATGCCCATACCTGCATTTACCCCAAAATTAAAGATGGTGTTGGCTACGTCTTGGTTGCCAATCTCGTTCCCACGCATCTTGTCCCAAAACTCCACACGGTAGAACTCACGCACCATAGGCGTCAAGGAGCCGCCGAACTCTTTCTTGTCCACCAGCGCCCAGCCATTCCATTGTGGGTTCTTGTTCCTAGCAATACCAGCGTAGGTCATGCCGCCAGTGTCGCCGGGGACATCGTGGAGAACGTAGCCTCCCTCGTCTTGCATCATCAATTCAAAGGCTGGTTCAAACTGCGCCATCATTTATCCTTTGGTTTGTCTTCATTCTGCATGAGTTTGATACCAGACAGGAACCCAATCATGCCTCCGATAAGAGTAGAAAAAGCGGGTGAAATCATCTTGAATATCTCTGCGTTGTCCACTTCTTTGGCCCAAAGGCCAAGCATAAAGGCGGTTACCATAGCCAATACGGAGATGCACAGGGTGGTGCGTACCATTAACGTGACGTACAGCGTCAGCTTTTCCTTGGTGTCCCGTATCGGTTCTTGCGGTTTCTTGGTCATACGTATTTGTCAAAATGTTTTGTGTTGTTAAAGATTTCTAACTCAATCGTGTTTTGCCTTGCCCGTTTGTTGTACAACTCAATCTCAAGTTCATCAACTGCTTTGTTTACCTTCTCGGCTTCTACAGCCACCTTGTACTCATGCTCCAGTCGTTCCGCCCTACGCTCCGAAGCTATTGCTCGGACATCGTATGGAGTGGGGAACACAAACGGAAACCATTTGCGAAGCTGAATCATTTCTTTTCACGTTTAATCGCTTCTTCATAACCACGCAAAATTAAAGATCGGGCTTCTGCCGAATCTGCTGTTCCTGCCCACATAGGAAGGTTGTTCCAAATCACCACATAATCTTCGGATTTGCAGTAGGGCGCATTGTTCTTTAGCCAAGCAATCATTTGCTGATGGCGCTCGGATGGGTTGTGGATTGTGTAGCCTATGCCGTAGAACTCGCGTACGTGACAGCCGTTCTTGGCTACGGCTCCAACTAGCCCCAACAGCAGTAACAGCAAGAACCAACGCATTTACCATATCCCAGCCCATGCAATTACGTAAGAGCAAAAGACCACAAAGCAGAAGATTGCGGCGAAGGCTACGATAGCTTCCACCCAATCCCACATGCTATAGCCCCAAAACCTTTTTGACGAGCTCGCCAGCGACACCGGGGCCAAACAGCACACAGACGATTACCCCGTACAAGAGGTATTCAATCTTTGTCATGCGCTTGTCCCCATCACGCAGTGAACGATCTATGCTGTTGTATCGCTCAGTGCAGATGGCTTCGTGTACGGCAAGCTTTGTTTCTACGGAGTCCATGATTAGAACGTGATCGAGCCTGAACTCGTCCACCTGTAAACGCGAAATCCACCCGCCACAGTAATTGTTGGTGAACCTGTTGTGCTTGTGGCGGCGTTAAATACGTCTGGGTAGCGAATGATGACAATCCCTGAACCACCAGCACCGCCGTTTTGAAATTGGCCTCCGCCTCCTCCGCCACCGCCTGTATTAGCCGTACCCGCACCACCAACGCCTTGACCACCAGCACCACCACCGCCAGCCCCACCAGCAGGTGAATAAGCCCCATTATTTCCACTACCTCCACCCCCAGCATAAACTACAACTGATCCAGAAATAGCTGACGCAACACCAACTCCACCAAGAGAGCCGAATCCGACACTGCCCGTGTATCCGCCATTGATGCCCGGTGAGCCAGCGCCACCACCGCCACCGCCATAATAACTTGAGGAAGAAGAAAAAGCGCCAGCATTTCCTTGCCCAGAAATTCCATTACCCCCAGCAAGAGAACTTCCGTTTGCCCCTCCTCCGCCACCAGACCCACCGCTAGTTCCTGCGATTCCGGGGTTATAACCATCTCCACCGTCACCGCCTCCAGAAGCAGTAACAGTCCCAAAAACCGAATTACCACCAACCGTGCTACTTGCGCCTCCAGCCCCTACAGTAACAGTTATCGCGGAGCCAGTAACAACTCCAGCAAACCCTGCTAAAAGGCCCCCTGCTCCAGCGCCACCGCCAATGTTATAGCCACCTCCACCACCGCCAGCAACGACCAAGTACTCCACATTTTGTGGAGGTAGCCCAGCCCAGTTTCTGTTTTGAGTGGCTTGCGATGCTTGTGCAAGTGTCCACATTCCTGAGTATTGGGGCATCTTATGCTCCTTGTGTTACTTCATCCCATGTACCTGTCTCAAGGTTCCATGTGTACTGCTTACCATCAGTTGGAAAAGCAGGAACTAAAACCCAAGATGTGTCAGACTCGCGCCAATCGTAAGACGCTCCATCAGTAGGCATAGGTGTAGGCGCGCCCCACAGACAAGTGTCTTCGTTCAAAATCCATGAAGCATACGGCTTAGACGGTATAAATGCGTCAAGGCTTGCGTCATAAGAATAACCAACCCCAGCAAAGTTTTTGCGCAGTGGTGTACCACCTTGTTTGTGAACGCCACCTTGCGTGTTGTAAGAGGTTTGCACCCATTCAGATGGGTCGCCCCAGTGACCTGTTGCCAAAACATCAGCTTCAATGACAATAACTTGGTCAACGATGCCGTTTGTGATATGTGCAAAATGCGCCATGTTTATCTCCAATTAAAAAGTTATGGTTCCAGAGGAAGTCCAAGTATAAATTTGATAGTCGCCAGCATAGCTTACTTGCGGTGAACCTGTTGTTGCAACAGGTGGATTAGCTGTAGCGGAGTAACGAATAATAACTACGCCAGTACCGCCTGCGCCACCAGAATTGTTTCCGCCAGCCGCTTTAGACGC
>Ga0247723_1001405_pt1 | contig 14166 bp, 12 predicted proteins | sample MSEWelMarce5H_FC_FD_189079 | JGI IMG/M metagenome (GOLD analysis project Ga0247723, IMG submission 189079) | Subsurface sediment microbial communities from gas well in West Virginia, United States - MSEEL Well Study Marcellus 5H_FC | ecosystem: Environmental > Terrestrial > Deep subsurface >...
GTTTTATAAGTTACCGCGCCCCTAAATTTCTTTATGTCTCTCAGTCTTAAACGCGCGACAGGGCGCGACAGTAGCGGTCGCGTACAGTATAGCGGCTACGAAAAAGTAGGATTCAAAAAAAGAGAGAGCGGTGGTGGATACGAACGATCCACCCAAGGAAACGTAAGCACAGAAAAAGGCTCTTTGAACAAAGAGCGCACAAAAGAAGAAACACAAACATACACGATACAAAAGCAAGAAGGCGTTGATACTTCCGCTAACAACCCGAACGCGGTAGCATCGACTATGGATTCTAGTGGTCGACCAGCCGTCATAGTGCAAAATAGCCCTTTTGCTCCTAGAACAATTAGTGGTCGCGCGGCGGCTATTCCTTCTCTCGTCGCTAGTTCTCGTCGTGGCTCAAATGAGTTTATACAGGATGACGGCCAAAGAGTTAACTTGGTAAGTTCACAGAAAACACCTGACGGCTGGGGTGCAGGAGTACGCACACAAAACGCACCAACACAAACGACTTATGCGGTGAATAATGATTATCGTGGAATAAGAGGAGTGAGTAGACAAGCAAGCGAAGGTTACGGAAGCGTAGCTGCCTTCGGAACACAACTTAAAGCAAAAGACGCGGCGAATAGTGAAGCAGCAAAGAAAGCAGGAAGGTACGGTATTGCGCAAGCACAAGCAGAAAGGTTTGGTCTTGGTAGTATGCTTACTGGTATAGGTAATCTTGGTGAAGCTTACTTTGGACAGAAAGCAGAACAGAAAAGCGATACGCGCGCAGCTCTTAGTTATGGTTTCGATGTAGGTAGTTTTGCTGTTGGTCGCGCTGCGGGTAAAGCCGTTACTCCTTTGGTTAACAAGGGTGCTAGCTTTGCTATTGATCGCTTCGGCACTCCTGCTGTTTACAGGGCTTCTAATTACGCTGCTGGCGGTCTTGCTGTTTTTGGTGGTTATGGTGCTGCGGAAGTTGGTAAAGCGAGCCAAACAAAACAAGGTTCGCGTGCCGTTACAAGCACAACTGCTGTGCCTATTGCTGGCTTTACTGGTGGTCTTGCTGAAGGGGTTTTTGGTTCTAATACGTTTGGTCTTAAAAGAACGGGATCGACAAAGGGAGCATCTACTGTGACTGACCAGTTTGGCGGCACCGTTGGTTTTGGAAGAAATGGTGTTCCTGAAGGTGGCGCGCAAGCTTTCAATACGCAGCAAGGAACTATTAATTACGAGTTCTTTGGACGTAAGATAAGTAAACCTTATACTGCTACAAAGAGTTTTCAATTGGCCAAAGTGCAGGATGGCGTTTCTACGGGTAAAAGCTATATCGGCTTCGATACAGTAAATCCTATTACAGGCAAAGCAAGTAGTTCGACGCAAACACTTTTCGCGGCGAGCCGTGGTCGTAATCTTGTAGAGATAAGTCCTAGTGGTCTTTCGGGTAGTGAGACTGTTCTTACTTCAAACCGTAAATTAGCTAGTAATCCTTTTGGTGAAGTAGTGCGGCAGACAAAAGGTAAAACGCGCACTTTTGATGTTACTAGAACAGGCAAAGTCACTTATGGCGATAGTGTGCAGCGTACTGCGGTTGCGAAAGAAATATCATTCACGCAAGGTGGTGGACTGCGAGAATCTTATGCTTCACGTCAAACCCTTGGCGGTACTAGTGGCGTTCTCGATCCTGATTTTATGATTCTAAGACAATATGATTATTACAAGGGTAAGAGTGTTGTTAAGGGTGAGGGTGTCGCTACTGCTCGCGCAAGTCGTGTCCGCGCTGATTACCGTGGCGTTGACCTTGGGCGTGAACTCGGTCTTCTTCGTGAACAACCACGCGCGCGTCCTCGTCTAAGTACTTCTCGTCGTGGTAGTATCCTTGAAAGTCCTGTTCTTGAAAGACCAATTACTAGAAGCAGGGGAAGTAGTCGTTCGGTTTCTTCGCCAGCTCGCTTCGCTGATATAGGTGGAATTCCTGACCTTGCAGGAATAAAACTAGGTAGTGTTTCCGGCGCAGGCTCTTTTGCAGGATTAGGTTTTAGTAACGCTCGCTCTAGTGGCGTAAGTTCTTCGCGTATCCGCTCTTCTTCTACGCAATCAATAATTACTGGTTTCCGTTCTTCACAAAGTATAGTTCCTACTCAAAGGCAGGGGCAAAACAATATTTTTAGTGTAAGACAAACGCCGCAATACAGGGTTCCTACTACGCAGGATACTGTCACGCGCGTTCCTGATAATCCTTATGTTTTTAGTTTTCCGGGTGAGCCTTCTAAGCGCGCTCCTTTTAGTGGTGGTGGTATTGCGGGTTTGGTTGGTGGGGGTATGAGTGGTGGCGGTGGTCGTCGATCCGGCTCTAAGGGTCGTAAGAAAGATGTTTACGCTTCTAGTTTGACTGCTGGTGCTCTTCGTATTCGTGCTAAGAAGGGTTCTAAGCGCAGTGGTGGTTTTGGTGGTTTCGAGTTGCGTGGTCTTTAAACAATACTTTTAAATACTTGTTAAATCTTTAAAATGTTTGAATGAGTTTATTTGAAAAGCTATTCCGCCGGAACGACCAACAACAAGGGGTCGTTCCTATGCCCGAGGATTTTATGCGGGGAATGCAACCCGGACTAGCCGGAGCAGGGGGTTTCGATGCTCCTTTTCCTGATTCAACAAATATGAGTAACCAACCTATTTTCCAAAACTTTAGGGAACAGGAGGAAATGGTTGGGCTTGCAAACGTCACTCTGGATAACGATCCTGTTATTGAGGAGTTCGCAAACAAGCTGCGCGGATACAGAATCCGCTATGACATTAACCCCGTTACGGCGATGCCTGTTAAAACTATCGAGCGTTTCGGCCGTCCATTCTGTAATGACGACGGTATAAACGAACTTATCGGGGACTTGCGGATGCATATGAATAAGGCCACTATGCTTTCGAACGTCCCAACCAAAGAAAAAGATATGATTGCTACGTGGTGCCTTGTCATCGCTATTGATACAATGGAGAAAATCGCTATGAACAGCGAACGATGGAGCATTGACCGAACGAAGCGCAGCACTATTCTCGATATTTTTATGTCGGCAGTATGGTTTAATATGATGCGCAGCTTTGAAGACGGAGAGAGAACGAAGCTTTACCCAACACAGAAGAACATCAGTATGAGCAGTACAATGCCTCATATGATGCCGCAGAAGAAAAGCGTTTTGGAGATGTAAATACTATGGTAGAAGTCACGCAATTAACACAAGGTTTCGCAGAAAGCGCAACACGCACGGCTCAAACAACCACTCTGATTATGGTTCTTTTGCTGTTCCTATTCCTTATTTTCGGCATTATTGCTTTCTTCATTTACAAGGCGAAGTTTAACATTGATGTTATCTATATGCCAATGAATGACGAGCCTATGATGACAGGGCTTAAAGCGCGTGATTACTTTACTGGTAAGGGCAAGGATTATCGTTTTAAGATTTGGGGGGCGAAACGTCTAAAACTTAAATACAATGAAGAGGCTATCGAGCCGCAGCACATTACCATTCACAAAACCACTAAGGGTAAGATCCGTCGCCTTATGTGGATGACAAGCGACAGTAGCGGAATGCTTATTCCTTCTAAAGTCATTCCTGACTTAGTCAGCCAAACTATTAAACGTATTGACGATAGTGGAAAAGAAGTAAGCGAAACTATTGTCAGTCGTATTTTGCGTGCTAAGTACACGGACATTGACGTTTCGTGGATTCAAGTAGAGAAGGATAAGTGGGTTAATATTTTCCGTCCTAAAGATAAGCAGATGATGTGGATGTTCATTGTCATCGCTGTTCTGATGACTTTGTGTCTTGGCGGGTTCCTTTGGGGAGTTAACAAGAACGCCAAAGTAGCGGACACGAACCTTGCTATTGCTTCCGAGCAGTCCCGTTCAAACGCTTTACTGGCCGAAACTTTGTGTGTTGTTACCCAGAAATGTTTAAACCAAACCGTTGGGGGCGTTCAACAACCTTTTAATAGTATCATCACTACATAAAAGGGTAACACAGAAATAAACTAATGGCCGTCGAACAAATTGCGATAGTTGTCGGGGTGCTTGGCCTGATGATATTCTTATTAGAGTTCGCGAGCCGCCTTAATCTCGAGAGTAGCGGTAAAGGACTTATAGACATAAACACGATCGCGAAAAGCGTTATGGTGTTTATGAGTTTCGTTCTAGGTATCGGCCTTACTATCGTTCTTTATGCTATGGCGAGCAACACGCTTACTTGGATTCCTGATATTATCCTTATTGTTATGCAGTTCTGGATTTTTATGACGTGCTTCTTGCTTTTGTTTTTCTTGTTTTATTTCCTCGTTTACATACCAAAACTATTTTACAAAATGAAAAAAGGCGATTGATATGGTGGCCAACCGACTATACAAAGTTGATGGAAAAGTATTTCGCTTAGACCCTGACCTTTACAAGCTTGCTCGCGCTGCTGGCGTTGGTCGTAAAGATATTGAGAACGAGTACCGCTTTATGAGCGGTATCACTCCGGGTTTCAAGGTTGTTAATTATAATCACGCTGCTTACAGCGCGTACATCAAGAAGACGCGGGGTAAAAGTCTTTGGGAATGAACGGTAAGCGCGGTTATGTTGGTGACGTTCTTATGTGGGGAATCCTCCTCGTAAGTATGATTTTTGTTGTTATGCTACTATGGAATCTTCTTTCCGAAGCTTCAAGTAGTGTTGACACGAACACCGCTCCTGTAGTTGCTGCAAGTCTTTCTACTGGCACTGATGGTTGGGCTGCCGGATGGGATTTCGCCATCGTAGCAGGACTAGGTTTTATGTTCCTCGTAAGTCTTACGAGCGCTTGGGCTATCGGAACCGACAGTAAATTGTTCTGGATCAGTCTTATCATTCTCATTATGTTCGTTCTCCTGCTTGCAGTTCTTAACAACGTTGCCAACGCCTTCTTTAATGATTCTGCGTTTATGCTTGTTCGTGAAGAAATGACGGGAACAAGCTTCATTATTGATAACCTATTCTGGCTTTGTATCGGGGGCGCAGGGCTTCTATTGCTTGTTTTGTTCGCTAAGAATAAGAGCGAGGCTTAAGTATGCAAAAAGAAGACGAGAAAAGAAGCTTTCTCAAACGCTACTGGTGGGTATTCATTGGAGCGGTCGGCGCTGTTGGTCTTGCCACTGCGCTTAATTTTACTTCTGTTGACGGTTGGATAGAAATAATTGATTACGGAAACGATACTTATGATTTAGGTTGGAATACTACTCGCCCGACTGTTTGTTCTGCGGGTAACTATTCTTATTGGACGGGAACTAATTTCCTTTGTAGTCCTGATACTGGCGGTTCTAATAGTTCTGACGGAAACAACTATACAACAAGCCAAGCTTTCGAGTATAGCGGGAACAACGTAATACTTCAAACAGCGAGGAACGGCGCGAATAACGTGAGTGCGTTCTTTACTTTCCAAAGCAGCACAGGCATTCTTCTTAACAATGGCGTGTTCTACGCGAACGCAACTAATTGCACCACTGGACAATATAGCAGATACGAGAACAATGGGTGGAATTGTTATAACGACGCAAGTGGCGGAAGCGGAACTGTGACGAGCGTTGCTCTTAACAGTACAACACCTTCTATAAGCATTACTGGTTCTCCAATAACTACAAACGGGATTATTGTTGTTGATATAGCAAACGCAACAGTTTTTACAGACGGTCTTATGACGAGCACGCAAGTAACCAGTCTTAATAGTAAAGCACTTGCAGGAAATTGTGTTGGTTACAACACCACGCACGTTAACGTCACTATGAACGCCACAACTGCGGGCTTAGAGTGCGTTGCTGTTGCTCTTAATCCCGGCGGCTCTTCTTTCGATCCCAGTGGTCTTTATATTAATGTCACGGATTTGCAGAACAGTAATGCAAGCACAAACACGCGCATTAACACAATAAACACAACAGTACAGAACTTGCTTTCAAGCAACACGAGCATATATACTCGTATTGATACCGTGAACTTAACAACACAGAACTTGCTCACAAGCAACACTACGCTTTTCGGTCTTATATTGCAGTTGGGGCAGAACGACACGAACCTTAACGCTTCAATTAATGCCGTGAACACTCGTGTCACGACGACAAACAACACCTTACAAATAGCCCTAATTAACATTACAGACTTACAAAACAGTAACGCAAGCGTCAACGTGCGCATAAATACTCTCAACACAACTATTCAGAATCTATTGAGCAGCAACGGTAGCGTATATACACGCATCGACACACTCAATACCACAATACAAAACCTTCTCACTTCAAACACCACTATCTTCGGTCTTATTCTTGAATTAGGACAAAACGACACAAACCTTAACGCAAGCATAAACGCAGTGAACACGCGCGCTACGACAATAAACGCAACAACAGTGAGCCTCTCAACAAACTTGACAACGCTCTCAAACACAGCAATAACTACTTTCGGCATAAGAGTAAGTGGTACAAACTCCACAATTAGCAACAGCAGTACATTCAATATTTACTGTGGCGTAGGGGTTACTTGTAACACAACTACAACAAGCCCGCTCCCCGGCGTAACTATTGTTGGCGGTACTGGTGATGCTGCCGGAACTTATCAAAACATAAGCGACCTACAAATACGAGCACCGAACACAACATCATACCTAACAGGCCGTTCTATGCCTTATCTTGAACAAGAATTTATGAACGCAGGAGGAGTGCAAGCGTACAGCTGGCTTGCAGGGGCCGCAGTTGGTACTACTGGCGGAACAGCAACGCTTGTTTCCGGTACACTACTAACAAGCGACCACCCGGGAGTACTATCACTACGAGACAGCGTAACAACTGACGGTGGTTATTCAGTTAAAACAGCTAATACGGCCTTCTTACTTCGCGGCGACGAGTTCTTCCGTATTAACCTTAAAGCCCCGGGTGGAAAGCCACAAACAACGATAGTTCTAGCGGGATTCCTTGATACAGATAGAAACATAACAGGAATTTCAGACGGATGTTGGTACACAATAAACCTCACACAAACAAACAGCCGAACCCTAAGGGCTAGTTGTAGGAACGCTTCCACAGAAACAAATAGTTTGACGAACTACACTTATACCAACGATACTTATGTTACATTAAACTTTTATTATAAAACGCAAGTGGCGAACTTTACCGTTACGAATGGTTCTGGTGTGATTCTTTGGAGTGAGAACGTAAGTTATAATACGCCTACTGGTAACGCATTCAGAGATACAGGATTTGGTGTGATCGCTTACCAAAACAGCACCGATGCAGGAACTTCTATTGCTGAAATAGATTATATGGGTGTTGGAATAAATAGAACGCTGCCGAGATATTAAACAACTCTTTTAATGTTTCTTTATAACATAACTTTATATATTTAAAGTGTGATGTTATTGTAGGTACTTTGAATGAATAAGATTTATCTATGGGTAACTTTGTTCGCCCTAGTTCTCATACCATCAACATACGCAGCTTTGCGAACCGATGACTACGCTTTATACGTTTACAATAGCACAGGAAACAACTCTACAACGGTATGGGACCAAAGCGGAAACGGAAGAAATCTTACAATAGTCGGAAACCCAACATTCCTTAATTACGCTGGATACGGCTATGACACTAGAGGAGCGACAAGCAGTAACTACACGCGAAGAAACTTTGGTGAAGCACTACAATTTGGTAACCAAAACAATTCTTGGTCGGTGTATGGTTGGTTTTTGCCTAATAGTGGAGCAACGAACATAGGAACAGTTTATGGTGCAAGTTATAGCGCTTCTGATAACCGATCAAGTTGTCAGATAAACAAAGCAAGCACAGGCGATTTTAGTTGCGGCGCATATAATGGAAGCGCTTATTTTGCAAGCAAAAGTTGTACTATAACCAATGATGGAAATCCTCACAGTTTCGTATTCATTTGGAATCATACGAGCGCAACAGCAACTCTTTATTGTGATAATAGTGCTTCAGGAGGAACTAACGCGCCGGGAACCGGAAGCGCAGAAAGGTTCTACATAGGACAAAGAACAGATACGATAGAACCTCTTAATGGTACGGTATTTTGGTTGGGCGTTCACCAAAGAGTGCTTAATACGAACGAAATTAGTGAAGTTCAACAGTTCGGTTATAACTATCTCAACAATACTTTCTATAATTATTATGTTAACGTAACAATTGGAAACACTATACGTTCTATTCCTGCTAATTATCGTGGAGAAGATACGCACAACCAGGCAGGATTTCCTTTCTATGAAGGAAACGGGAGCGTAAGAAACAACACGCTTGATCTTGCTGTTCTAGCGAGCGTTCGTCTTAAAGCAATAAGAATAGTATTTGACTTCCCAAATATATGTCCTAGCTACACAGGAAGCACATATCTTCCGTGTAATTTCCGTACTGACAATACTAGTAACTTCGAAAACATCAACCTTCACAGAAGCATTATTGGAAATAACAGTCTTAATGGACGTAAGACGTACATTAACTTCGATGGCGTTCCTAAATGGCTTGCAGATAACAGCAGCAAATGTACTTATGGTTCTTTTGGTGGCGGAGAGTTCAACTATACTAGCTGCGACGCAAGCAGCAACCTTATACTAAGTAATATGTTCATACAGTACCTTAACGAAACAGGATGCTTGACAACTTACGCAAATTATTGTGTAGTTGAACTTGGCCGTAATGAAGCTTATCTAAGTACTGGCGGCGGAAGTGGCGCAGCAAGAGGAACATACTATTACCGAAATAGTAGCGTGGATTGTACGCAAAGAATAGCAGGCCAAATGGTAGAATGGAACCAGACTTTCCCTATAGTTAATGCTAGTGTTGGTAGTGTTGTTGAAATAGGCAGCGGAAGCTTCAATTTCGGTTATAGTTCTTGCGGTGTTACGATGGCTAATACATTCATGACGCAACACCCTTACGGTGGAAACGCAAGCCCGGCCTTTGTAACGACGCACGAGTACAGTAGCCAGAACCCGCCAGCACTTATTAGTGACTTTGCGAAGGCAGAAGCCAACTTTACCGCTTATGGTTGGGGAAGTCATTGGCGCATTACAGAGTACAACCTTAACAACGATCCACTTAACACCAATAGCCCTGAAGTTAGTAAAGCTGCTCTTATGAGTGCTTTTATTTATGGACTAGGAAATACGACGCAACAAGCAGCACTACTTTATGGTTATGATAATGGAGACACTTATGACATGTACTCTTACGCAAACCAACTATCGAGTTCGAGCATTGGTACGTTCAGTTACCTTATGCATAACGCAACTAAGTATATCGATGACGCTCCGGGAACAGTAAAGACCTGTACAACTACTAACAGCGCCGTTACTTGTTCATTTGTACTCAAGAATAGCACAGAAGGTGTACTTCTTCTTTCCAACTATCAAAACTCTACTGTACTTGTTCAAACAATCAACTACACAGGAAACAGCGTAAGCGCCGCAAGAAGCAACACGAATGGTACCGCACTTACTGTAAGCGGCGGTAATGCTTACAATATCAGCTTTGGTACATACGCGATTGATGGTTATAACATCACGCTGACCGCTAGTGCTATAAGCAATATCAGTTATAGTGGAACAAATCCTGCGACGACGCTTTCTATTGTTGAGCCTAATAATCAGACTTTTAGCGTTAACGTAACGAACACGGACAACTTGACGCTTACTTATGAGTGGCTTGTTAATGGTACAAACCAAACAGCCAATTATAACACGCAGAACTATACTTTTACAGGCAACTACACTAGCGCCGGAATCTATAACATCACGAACAAAGTGTATAGTAGCCAAAATACGATCAACTATACTTGGATTCTTACTGTCAACAACACAGTACAGAACATAAGCTATAGCGCTACTAGCCCCGCAACTCCTGTGACGCTTGCTCTGCCTAGCGCGCAGACATTCACAGTCACCGTAACGAACAGCGATAACTTTACTTTGTACTATTCGTGGTTCGTTAATGGAGTGAACCAAACAGGCGTATACGGCCAGACGAGCGCGACGGTAAGCGCGCCCGTCGGGAACTATACTGTTGTGAACGAAGTCATCGCGAGCGGCGCGAATACTCTTAATTATACTTGGAATTACAGCGTCACCGCTGCTTCTGTCGTCACGGCTTGCAGTAGCGCGCAGATAGGCATTGATGGCTTCATTAACATATCACGATTCCTTGTTGTTCTAGTTCTCGCCGTGGTTCTTACGGCTGTCGTGAGCATTATGTATAGCTTGAAGGATGGCCGCGATCTTTCGGAAACAGTACAGCTTAGTTTGATGAATTGCTTTTACGCTATCATAGCTGTGGTTATTGTTACTGTGATTATTGCTGTCGGTTCTTCGATTGCTCTAGCTGCGGGCGCGTGCTAGATAAAATATTTAAACCACTAATTTCATTTATTAGTTTATGGATGAAGAAACAGAAAGCCACTTTAAAGACTTTAAAGGCTATAAGTGTACTAGGTGCAAAAGGACATTTAAAATAAGTAATAGTCATACTGGTTTCTGTAGTTTCTGCGACAAACCAAAAGACCGTTTGGCGCGTTACGGTGGTGCTGGCCTGTAGTTACCTTTCTAAGAACATTTAAATAGTAGAATCGGCGTTAATAGTACTGTATAATGATCCGGTCTATTAGATGCGAGTAACAACAGTATTCTTGGCGATTCTTCTAAGCATCGGCGCAGCGCAAGCAATAACACTATACGCCTTAGACAACACAACAAGAGCAGGACTAAACGCGACATTCACAATAACATACAACCAATACACACAATACCAAGAATTCGCAAACGCAAACAGCACAGCAACACAAAACAGCAGCGGAGCATATTATCAGCCCGCCGCAGGATCAACCAATAATGTGTTTAGTATAAACTATACAAAAACAAGTTTAATAACTAATTTTACTTGGATGACAAAAACAGGAAATAGCACAATACAAAATCTTACCGATGCAAATTGCTTTAATTATCTACAGTTTCAGATGACGAGCTTAGAAAATTTAACTAATACTAGCAGCGGCGCAAGTATGATTCTATCTTGTTATAATGGTACTGGATACAAAACATTATCTAATAGAAGCAACATTTCAGGAACATTTAATTTAGGAACTATTGGAAATCAAACATACGACGGCGATTATACAACAAAAGCAAAATATAGTCAAGTTGCTAGATGGGGAAGTTATAGTTCTATTTATCCTGAAAACTATAGTGAAGCGTGGATTTGGGAGGAGGGTGTTTGGTGGGGAATAAACAGCAGCACAGAAACAGTAAGTGCGCCTACAGGTACCGCCGTTCCTCCCGGTCAAGTTAATTATAGTAATGGTAGCAGTGGTAGTATAAGTTGGGCGGCAAGTACGTTTAATGTAACTGTAAGTGCTCCTGGTTATGGTAGTGTTACGGTAAATAGTATTACATTGAACGCAAGCAACTATACTTTTAATCTTACTCCTGCGAGCAACATCACTTTTACTATTCGTGATGAAGCCACAGGTCGAGTAATTAATACAACTACAACCACTATTAGTTTATCCGGTGCTCTTTATGGTGTTAATGCGACAAGTACGAATGGTACTTTTCGTTTCGAGAATCTTAGTTACGATTACTATACTGTGACGTACAGCGGCACTAATTATACTCAAAGGCAGATTTTTGCTTACTTGCCTTCGGCGAGCAGCGCGAACTATACTTTGTACCTTCTTAATGATACTTCCGCAACACTTGTTTTGTTTACTGTTCTAGACCAAACGTATTCTGTTCTTAACGGAGTAGTTGTTACGGCCCTCAATAAAAATCTCAGCGGTACGAACTATTATAGTGTTGCTCAATGTACCACGGATCTTAATGGCGAATGCCTTATGGGTTTGCAGCTTTATACGAGCACATACCGCTTTATCACGGAGTACAATGGAATTGTTCGTAACAGCAGCGATACTGTTTTGAGCCGTAATACTTATACTATTGTTCTTAACACGCAATCAAGTACTTTGCAGAACGTGCTTAACCGTAACGATTTGTCGGCTTCACTTGTTTACACTCCGACAGGACGCTTTGACTATACGGTAGTGGATTCAAGCGGTGACGTACAAAGTGGTTTGTTGACTATTGAGCGCCGTTATGGTGGTCGACTGTATAGCGTAAGCAGCACAACAAGCAGCGGTTCTAGTTTTGTTATTACGGCGACAGGAGTAAACGTAAGCCTAGGCGACGAGATAGTGGCGAACGGATACGTTTACATTGATGGCGCACCAGTTCTTACGCACAGCATAAGCGTTATTGACAGCACAGCAGGCGGCAGTCTAGGTACTGGCCTTGCTTTCCTTTTCCTTGGAATGATGTTTACTATTGTCTTTATCTTCGCGTGGAACCCTGTGGCTCCTCTCGTTGCTTTTGGTGCTTTCGTACTAATAATGAGCCGCATAGGGATTATTGGTTTTGGTACGGGCGCAGTAGTCGCAGTAATAGTTGTTATCGGTGTAGCCATATACCGTATGAGGAGTGTCTAAGATGGATCGCCGCGCTGAAAGCCAGTTAATGAGCATCTTCGTTCCTATGCTTGTTATATGCGTTCTCGCCGTTTCCTTCATTCTTATCGTGAGTGATCTAGGTCAGAACTATGGGGTTGGATACGACGATTCGCAATACCAAATAATTGTTAATGAAACTTCAAATATTAACGGCATAACAAGCGGAGTGAGCGGCGGCGTTCTAGGTACTGACGACCGCAGTAACGTACAAACAAGTACAGAGAGGCTTGTTACGGGAGCGTATAACAGCATACTTGTTCTCGGGGATATCCCGGGAATCTATGCAACCATGATAACCGTCGTGGCGAATAGCATCGGTATCCCTGCGGCGATTGTTAACTTAATCCTTGCTGGTATCGTGTTTGCGATAGTTGCGACTGTGCTTTATCTTGCGCTGGGGAGGGGCTAAGAATGACTGACGTAAACCTTTCTAGTGTCTTCGGTTCCGGGGCTAATAGTACTTTCTCGTATACGGTTGCGGGCCTTAATACGGCTTCTAATTATTTGTTTATGGATTTCCTTCTTATCACGCTTTTTGTTATAATTTTGTTTATGCTGCGTAACTACGAGTTAAGAGACAGTCTTTTGTCCGCGAGCGTCATAACGTGGATCCTCTCGCTTGTATTGTGGATTAGTGCTTTCAGCGACTTCACTAGGGTTGTGGTGTGCTTCTCCGTTGTCTTGATTGCTGTTGCTATGTCTTATTTCAAAGATTAAAACAGTTAACAATACTATTTAAATCAATCAATCCTTTATAGTATTACCTACAAAAAAAGTTTTTGGGGGTGACAAAATATGAAGATTTCAAAGAAAGGTGAAATGGGTGGTTGGAGCGGTGCTCTCATCGGCGGTGCTATTGCGGTAGTTATCGTAGTTATGACAGTCGCTTTCGGCCAACAGTTCCTTACAACGGCAGGTACTAACTTCGCAACGAACAGCGCAGCGGCAAACAGTACTACGCTCGGTATTACGGGTCTCGGCACTTTCTCTAGCAACATCGGTCTGATCGCTCTCGCGGTTGTACTCGTGGCTGTTATTGGCTTGCTCCTTGGCTTGTGGTACGCAAACCGCTCGTAAAGGTGTAGTTCGATAATTCACGGCCTAGGCGGAATCCTAGGAATAAATTTTTTAATCTTTTTTTTATCTAAATGTTCTAAAAGGTATTTTACTGTCAGTCCTGTTCCTACTGCTGATCCTATTCCGTTGAATAGTCCTTGGAGTACCATTCCTAGGTATTCGTTCAATACAGTACCCCGCACACAACACCAACTATATCGGATGTACGATAGAAGTAGTCGTCCCTTTCAGGGTTGTTATCGCCCTTCATCGTAAAACCATCATCGTACACACTGTCTATGCGGTGTATGGTGCGCGCTCCACCTGTTTGAGCGATTACAATATCTCCGGCAACCAGTTTCACGCGTGGGTTATAATCTTTCATTAGAAGCCTGTTTCCGTGGTTTAAAGTTGGTTGCATACTGTTTCCTTGTATGTTGTATATCCACGCTTTAGATATATCGAAGCCAATACATTGTTGACTTTTCTCAAAACCAAACCACTCCCTAGACAAAGAAACATTTGTATAAACATAAGTGTTGTTTAAAAAAACAGTATTATTTAAAACAACAGTCTTGTTA
>Ga0247723_1001406_pt1 | contig 14157 bp, 24 predicted proteins | sample MSEWelMarce5H_FC_FD_189079 | JGI IMG/M metagenome (GOLD analysis project Ga0247723, IMG submission 189079) | Subsurface sediment microbial communities from gas well in West Virginia, United States - MSEEL Well Study Marcellus 5H_FC | ecosystem: Environmental > Terrestrial > Deep subsurface >...
GTATTAGCAAACAACGGCATTTATGCCCATATGGTAGATATTGACTCAGCGCAGATTTATTATGGCTAAATCACCTGCTTGGACTCGTAAAGAAGGCAAAAACCCCGAAGGCGGTCTAAACGCTAAGGGGCGGGCCTCTTATAACGCTGCTAACCCTGGGAAACCGGGGCTAAAGGCACCTCAGCCAGAAGGCGGTCCACGCAAGAAATCATTCTGCGCCCGCATGTCAGGTATGAAGAAAAAGCTAACTTCTGCTAAAACAGCTAATGACCCAGATTCACGCATTAACAAGTCATTACGCGCTTGGAACTGCAAAGAAGGCGGATCTGTTCGTGGCGGTGGATGTGAGATTAAAGGCAAGACTAAAGGTAAGATGATATGAAAGAGCATTTAACCGAAAGCACTAAACACGTTGTAGATGGGCTATCTTTAGTTACAGTGGTAGGCACCCTAACAGACTTATTGCCTGCGGTAGCGGCTTTATTTACGATTGTTTGGACAGTAATTCGTATCTATGAAACCAAAACAGTTCAAGGATGGATTAATCGTGCCAAGCGTAAGTAAGAAACAACATAATTTCATGGCAGCCGTGGCTAAAAACCCTAGCTTTGCTAAGAAAGTAGGAGTCCCTGCTAAAGTCGGGCAGGAGTTTTTAACCGCCGACAAAGGCAAAAAATTTAGAGAGGGCGGTATGGCGCTTAAACCAGTAGACTCAGAAGACAATCCAGGATTATCCAAACTGCCCACCGAAGTACGTAACAAAATGGGCTATGCTAAAAAAGGCGGACTTATGAAACATTCAGATATTGCTAAAGACAAACCCATGATGAAGAAGGTAGCTGCCGCTGCCATTAAAGGCCATGAAAAGAAAATGCATGGTATGGCTAAGGGTGGTGTAACCCGTGCTGATGGCTGCGTTATGAAGGGCCATACGAAAGGCAAGATGATTGCTATGAAGAAAGGCGGGATGTGCTAATGAAAAAGAAACGTTATGAAGAGGGTGGCGAAGTAGAGTTTGAATCCAAAATGGGGCAAAACCCCCAGATTGATGACATGACCCGCATTCGTGCGCAAGATTATGTTGAGGAAATGCAAAGACCTGCTCCTGAGATTGAAACCAGAGAAGCTCCAAAAGCTAAAAAAGCTGCTCCAAAACCTCAGCCCAAAGCAGAACCCAAAGCAGAACCTAAAGCAACTCCAAAAGCAGAGCCAAAGAAAGAAGAACCTTCCTTTTTTAAAGGCACTAAAGGATATAAAAATCTTGGAGCGTTATTTAAGTCTATGAGAGAAAAAGCCGGTATTACTAGCTACAAATCTGGTGGTTCGGTATCTTCCGCTTCTTCTCGTGCTGATGGGTGCGCTATTCGTGGTAAAACCAAAGGTAGAATGATATGAGAGCCAGCCGAGGAATGGGCGCTATAGCCCCTTCTAAGATGCCTAAAAAGAAGGTTATTACCCGTAGAGATAACCCCGATGCGGTAGATATGTACGCCAAAGGCGGGACAACAAAGTCCAAGGTAAACGAGGCAGGCAACTATACCAAACCAGGATTACGTAAACGGATTTTTAACAGTATTAAAGCGGCTGCGGTACAGGGTACTGGCGCGGGGCAGTGGAGCGCTAGAAAAGCTCAGTTAATGGCTAAACGATATAAGGCGGCTGGCGGTGGCTATAAATGAGTGGATTGGCAAAATCTCAGCGTTCTTTAAAAGCTTGGGGCGACCAAGAATGGACAACCAAGTCGGGGAAAAAATCGTCCGAAACCGGCGAAAGGTACCTGCCAAAACGCGCGATCCAGTCGTTGAGTCCATCCGAGTACGCAGCAACAACACGAGCAAAACGGGCCGGAAAAGCCCAGGGAAAACAGTTCGTGCCCCAGCCAGCAAAAATAAAGCAAAAAGTAAAGCCGTACCGAAAGGTTAAATAATGACTACTACAGGTACTAATACCTTTAATTTAGACATGAACGACCTCATTGAGGAGGCGTTTGAGCGTTGTGGTCTTGAGGTTCGCTCTGGTTATGACTTCCGTACTGCACGGCGGTCTTTAAACCTATTAACGATTGAGTGGGCTAACCGGGGTATTAACTTATGGACTGTAGAGCAGGGGCAGTTTGTAATGAATACTGGGCAGGCTATTTACCCTATACCTGTAGACACAGTTGACCTTTTAGATACCGTAGTGCGTACCAATAATGGTCAGGGTAACAACCAAATTGACATTAATATTAGCCGTATTAGCGAGCCTACTTACCTTACCATTCCTAATAAAAACGCTACAGGGCGTCCAATTCAGGTTTGGTTTAACAGACAGTCAGGCAACGTTGCAGCGGTCCCACAGGCTGCTTTAAACGGCGCTATCAATGCAACTGACACGACTATTACCCTAGTCAATGCTGCTAATCTCCCAACTCAGGGATTTGTTAATATTGACAACGAAACCATTGGCTATCAGAACATCGTAGGCAATCAGATTATTAATGCTTGGCGTGGTCAGAACGGCACAACGGCAGCAAGCCACTTAACGGCTGCAGAGGTATATACTAATAACTTACCATGCGTTAACGTCTGGCCTACCCCTAACCCACCTGGTGACCAATACACATTTGTGTATTACAGAATGCGTAGAATCCAAGACGCTGGAAGTGGTATAAGGACTCAAGATATCCCATTCCGCTTTATTCCCTGTATGACTGCTGGTTTGGCTTATCAGTTAAGTGGCAAAATGCCTGGAGTTGATCCAAACAGAATAATGATGCTCAAAACCGAATATGAACAGCAATGGCAATTGGCCGCGGATGAAGATAGAGAAACAGCCGCGATTCGTATAGTTCCACGTAACTCGTTCTTCTATAGATAATGGCATGCCAAATAAGTTTGCTTCAGGTAAGTATGCAATTGCGGAATGCGACAGATGTGCGCAGAGGTATAAACTTGCAGAGTTAAAGATACAGATATTAAAGACAAAACCGTACCAAGTTAAGGTTTGCCCGTCTTGTTGGGACCCAGATCAGCCTCAGTTGTCATTAGGCTTGTATCCAGTAAATGACCCACAAGCTGTGCGGGATCCAAGACCAGACGTGAGTTATTTAGTATCAGGACAAAGTGGTTTACAGATTAACCAGACGGGCATTGGTCCAGATGGGTTTGGTAGCCCAGAGTTAGGTAGTAGGGTGTTTCAGTGGGGGTGGAATCCAGTCGGGGGCAGTAGAGGTCCTGATGCAGGTTTAACCCCAAATGACTTGGTACAACAAGTAATTCTTGGTACAGTAACGGTAACAACAACTTAAGGAGTTGAAAATGTACAAAAAAGGCGCAGATGGTATTACCAAAAAGGGCAAAACCGAAGGTAAAAACTTGGGTGATTCTGGCCCATCAGTAGGTATTGAGAAGGGTCCAAAGAAAAGCACCAGCTCAATGAACAAAAACATGAAGACTATGGGTCGCAATATGGCTCGTATTATGAATCAGAAGAAATCAGGAAGAGGTCGATAATGGCTAAATTTTCTATGAAAAAAGGCGGTAAGGAAGTAGGACCTGCTGAGGTTTATGCTGCACCGCACACAATGGACGGTAAAGCTACTAGTATCGTGGCAGACAGTGCTTACACTCCTGGTGCCAAAGTAGTAGACACAATGAACATCTCTGTTGGTGGTATCAGTAAGGGTAATTATCCTCCTGAGAATCGCTACGGCAAGATTCAAATGCGTGGTACTGGCGCGGCTACTAAAGGCAAAATGTCTAGCGGAAAGATGGGCTAATGAACTACCAGCAGTTATCTGAAGCAATCCAAAGTTACGCTGAGTCTACAGAGCAGCTTTTTGTCTACAACATTCCTAACTTTGTCCAGCTTTGTGAAGAGCGGGTTTATAACGCCGTTCAGATACCTGCTATTCGTAAAAACGTTATTGGTAACTTTACCTCTGGCGATGCTTACTTAGCCTTACCCAACGATTACTTAGCGTCTTTTTCCCTTGCTGTGATTGATGCGCTTGGTAACTACACGTATTTAATTGATAAAGACGTTAACTTTATCCGTGAGGCATACCCAAACCCTACCGATACTGGCACCCCTAAGTATTATGCTCAGTTTTTACCATATACTTATTTAATTGGGCCGACTCCAAATAGTAGCTACCAGACCGAGTTGCATTATTATTACTACCCAACCACGATTGTTCAGGGCGGTATTGCTGGTTTTGGTACGATTGTTGGAGGTTCTGGCTATACCAACGGTACGTATGAGAATGTGCCTTTGACAGGCGGCGATGGTTCAAACGGATCAGCCACAATAACTGTATCGGGTGGCGCAGTAACTGCTTTGACTTTAATAAACCCAGGATATTTATATCTTGTAGGCAACTCTTTAAGCGCTGCTACCTCTACAATAGGGGGTACTGGAAGTGGATTCTCAGTGCCTGTAAGTAATATTCAAAACGCAGCTGGGACGTCCTGGCTGGGTGATAATTTTGAAAGTGTTTTGTTGTATGGTTCGTTGCGTGAGGCTATCATCTTCCAAAAAGGTGAACAAGACTTAGTTACATACTACGAACAGAAATACCAAGAATCCTTAGCGTTACTCAAAGATTTGGGTGATGGTAAAGATAGACGTAGTGCTTATCGTGATGGACAATTACGATTACCTGTACCTGGACCCGTAAGATAATTTTTAGGAGATTCACATGCCAATTACTCAAGCAATGGCTACATCGTTTAAGGTTCAAATCTTAAATGGTCAGCACAATTTTTCAGCAAATACGTTTAAATTAGCCCTGTATACCAGCTCGGCTACTATTAACGAGAACACAACTGTGTATTCAGCAACTAACGAAGTAGCTTCTACTGGCAACTACTCTGCTGGTGGTAATACTTTGTCAGTTAGCGTAACCCCAACAAATACTGGCAACGTAGCTTTCGTCTCGTTCTCAAACACTTCTTGGGCAAATGCAACAATTACTGCTAACGGCGCTTTGATTTATAACGCTAACTTGGCTAACGCAGCTGTTGCTGTATTGGCTTTTGGTGGTGATAAGACATCAACCAACGGTACTTTTGCAGTGAACTTCCCAACTGCTGATGCAAGTAACGCAATTATTCGTTTGACCGCTTCGTAATTAGGAGAGCCTTATGGCTTTGATTCTGAAAGATAGGGTTAAGGAAACTAGCTCTAGCTCTGGCACAGGCAATATTACGCTTGGTGGCGCATTTCCTGGCTATCAAGCGTTTAACGCCGCTATAGCTTCTGGTTCTACCGTTTATTACACCATACATAATTTAACCGCTGGGTTTGATACCGAGTGGGAAGTTGGTGTTGGTACGTTTACGTCTCCAGCTACATTGGCTAGGAATACGGTTTTATCCTCATCTACAGGGTCGTTAATTAACTTTACTGCAGGTTCGGGCGGTCTTGAGGTATTTATTACTCAGCCAGCGGGTGAAGCAGTTTACATAAATCAAGCTACTAACAGAGTAGAAGCGTTTGGTAATGGCGCTAACACTATTGCCTTCACAAACATTAATGCTTCTAACGTAGTCATGGTGTCTGGAACAATCAGCACCAACGCTGCCAATGCTACGGATATTACCAACAAGACTTATGTTGACGGGCTTTTCTCAACAGGTATTTCTTATCATGAACCTGTTTTAGTTGAAGAAGATGTAGCCTTAAATGCTGTATATGTCCAGCCAAATGGCGCTGGTAATGGCGTAGGCGCAACACTTACTAATAACGGGGCTAATGCTGCTTTAGTTGTTGATGGTGTAAGCGTAGCTAATACAGCCCGTATTTTGGTCTATGCACAGGCTAATGCAGTACAAAACGGTGTTTATACAGTTACTAATCCAGGTAATGCTACTGCACAGTGGGTTCTAACCCGTGCAACCGATGCCGATACTTTTGGTTTAGCCAGCCCTACTAAGTTAGGTCAGGGTGATGCGTTCTTTGTTTCAAGCGGTAGTACAGGCGCTGGACGGACCTATATTTGTAATACATCAGGTACGATTACTTTTGGCACTACCAATATTACCTTTGCGCAGATTAGCTCTGCTCAGATCTATGCAGCGGGGACAGGATTAAACCTTTCTAACCTGACATTTAGCATAGCTAATACAGCGGTTACGGCTAATACATATGGTAATGATGGCGCAGTTGGTCAGTTTACGGTTAATGCACAAGGGCAATTAACCAACGCTGCTAACGTAGCAATTAATGCTTCCAGTATTACAACTGGCACACTACCTAATGCTCAAACCACAGCCAACTCTGCTAATGGTGCATCGACAATTGTAGCTCGTGATGCCAATGGTTCTTTTGCTGGCAACGTCATTACGGCAACCACATCTAATGCTACGACCTTTAACGGTACAACGGGTAACTTCACAAACATTACTGGTAACGCTATAGCTCTAACGGCTATTAATGCCTCAAACATTACCAGCGGAACCCTAGATAACGCCCGTACTACAGCCAACACTTCAAACAGTGCAAGCACAATTGTAGTTCGTGATGCTAATGGCGCTTTTGAAGGTGGCAACGTAACCGCAGCAAACTTTATTGGTGCTGGTACAACCATAACCTCTATCAATGCAAGCAACATCTCGTCTGGAACAATAGGTAATGCTCGTACTACAGCGGCTTCTGCTAACGGCGCATCAACAATTGTGGCTCGTGATTCATCGGGTAGCTTTGGTGCTGGCGATATTACTGCTAATTCTATTTCTGGTAACGGTGTAGCTTTAAGTGCTATTAATGCTTCAAATATTAGCTCAGGCACTGTAGGAACAGCTCGTCTTGCAACTGGAACAGCAAATTCCTCTTCATACTTACGTGGCGATCAGACTTGGGCTGTTTTAACAGCACCTAACAACGGTACCCTATCAATGGGCGTATCAGGTACTGGGTTATCTGGTTCAGCTACATTTACTGCGGATCAATCTGGTAATACCACGTTTACAGTGGCTTCAAACGCTAGCTCAGCTAACGGTGCTTCCACTATTGTTGCCCGTGATTCTGGTGGTAACTTTGCCGCTAATACAATTACTGCTAACCTAACTGGAACTGCGTCTACAGCTACTACAGCTACTACAGCTACTACGGCAAATGCTCTTAATACTGGGAATAACTACCAAGTAGCTGGTTTAGGTATTGGAACTGCTGGCGCTGCTGGTGAATTAAGAGCTACAGGAAACGTAACTGCATTCTTCTCTGATGAGCGTTTAAAAACCAAAACGGGCGATATTGAAAATGCGGTTGATAAAGTATGTCAAATTGAGACAATGCTTTACCATGCTAACGAAGTTGCTGTAGCTCTTGGATATGATGCGTCTATTCCAGAAGTAGGTGTGACTGCTCAGTCGGTGCAAAAAGTACAGCCAGAAATTGTAGTCCCCGCCCCAATTAACGATAAGTACTTAACTGTGCGGTATGAAAAATTAGTACCGTTGTTAATTGAAGCTATTAAGGAATTAAAAGCTGAAATAGATGCCCTGAAAGGTAAATAATGACCTTTGGTTTTTCACCGTATGCAGGAGCACCGTTTGCTGATACAGGTGAGGCAACGATTGGTATTACCGTTCAGCTTACTGGCGTTTCTGCTGTAGGTGTAGTTGGTACGGTTAATTTTAATACCGATCAAAATATTAATGTAACAGGCGTTAACGCAGTAGGTCGAGTTGGTAATGTTAATTTAAGTCTTGGGTGTACAATTGATTTAACAGGCGTTAACGCAGTAGGTCGAGTTGGCAATGTTTCAATAGTTGAAAGCGTTACGCTTTTATTAACGGGTGTTTATGCTGTAGGGCGGCTTGGCAACGTAGATGTACAGGCTGCTGGTACAGTTAACGTAACAGGTGTTTATGCTGTTGGTAGGGTAGGCACTGTATCCGTAATAGGTAATGTAATTGTTGATTTGACTGGTGTGCGCACCGTTGTTAGACTAAATAGAGTAAATGTTTGGGGTCTTGTTGATACTGCGCAAACTCCAAATTGGGGGAATGTTTTAGTGCCTTCAGGTTTCGATCAAGCAGCTTAAGGATAAATTATGGCAAGTACATATTCACCAAGTTTAAAAATAACCCTAATGGGGGACGGCGACCAATCAGGTCTTTGGGGCCAAACTACCAATACAAACTTAGGTACTTTGATTGAACAGGCTATTACGGGCGTGCAATCTATTGTTATGTCTGATGCTAATTACACACTAACTAGCTTTAACGGAATAACGGATGAGGCTAGAAATGCGGTTTTAGTAGTTACTGGAACAAACAACGCAGTTAGGGATTTAATTCCACCAGTCGTAGAAAAACTCTACACTATTGCTAACAATACTACAGGCGGCTACGCAATTCGGGTTATTGGCGCTTCTGGTACAGGCGTAAATATACCTAACGGTGCAACATGTCTTGTTTACTGTGATGGCACTAACTTTGTAAATGGATTGTCTGGTGCGGCTAGTAATTTTACGGTTAGTGGGGCGCTTTCAGTTACAAGTACGACTAATTTAAGCGCTGCTTTAAGTTATGGCGGTGTAACTTTATCAAATTCTGTGACTGGTACTGGAAGCATGGTGTTATCAGCTTCTCCTGCTCTTACTGGAACCCCCACAGCACCAACCGCAGCGACTGGAACAAACACAACCCAGATAGCAACTACGGCTTTTGTGCTGGCTAATGGTGTACCGTCTGGTGCAATTATGATGTGGTCTGGAAGTATTGCTTCTATCCCAAGTGGCTGGTTACTATGTAACGGCTCTAGTGGAACTCCTGATTTACGAGATCGTTTTATTGTTGGTGCAGGTTCTACTTATGCCGTAGCAGCAACTGGTGGTAGCGCAAATGCAACATTGGTAAGCCATACTCATACTGCTTCTGTAGCAGACCCAGGCCACTTCCATTCATGGGAAGTTGGTTTTAATGAAAGCGTTCCAGGTACACTCGGTCTTGGCGGAGCAAATTCTGCTTCAAAGTTTAACGATACAACTACAAAAACTACAGGTATTTCTGTAACAAACAGCACGGAAGGTTCATCCGCAACTAATGCTAACCTACCGCCGTATTATGCGTTAGCTTATATTATGAAATCGTAAAGACTTAGTTATGCCAATACCAGCATCAGGCGCCCTTTCTATGTCAACGATCAATACAGAATTTGGTCGGGGTAATAATTTAAATTCTTATCGTGGTACTCAGTACTACACAAGCACCGCTGGCCCGTTTTCGTTTCCTGCAGGCGCTATTGCGTTTAATAATTTTTACGGAACCCAAGCTGCTGCTCCTACATATTCTATTGAGTTTGTTGTTGCTGCTGGAGGTGGTGGCGGTGGCGCTGCTCCTGACCCAGAATTTGGTGGCGGTGGCGGTGCTGGTGGGGCTATTTTTAGTTCGTCAACGGTAACTGTCGGAACTGGATACCCTGCTTCTGTTGGTGGAGGGGGCGCAGCTGGCATTAGTAGAAGTCAAAATACTACCAATGGAGGAACTTCTTCTTTTATAGGGGTATCAACTAGTGGTGGTGGTCGTGGTGGTACATGGCCTGGATTTGATGGCGGTCCTTCTGCTAACGGAGGCCCAGGTGGGTCAGGTGGTGGGGGGTCTAATAACGGCGGATTTAGACCAGGCGGAAGCGGAATTGGCGGGCAAGGAAATGATGGTGGTGACTCGTCATCAAACGGCGGCGGTGGCGGGGGTAAAAATTCTGCTAATAGTGGGCGTACTGGTGGGTCTAGTGCTCCATTTGGTCCTTTTAATGTATCTAATGGGGGTAACTCTGGGGGCGGCGGTGCTGGTTCTGGAGGTACAGGAAATGGTGGACAAGGGGCTAGTAGCGGTGGAAATGGAGGTAGTGGAGGCGGCGGTACTGTAATTTTAAGGTATCCAGGCAGCCAAAGAGGTTCTGGTGGAAGTGTTTCATCTAGCGGCGGATTCACGTACCATAAGTTTGATGGTAGCGGAACATTTACAGCTTAAATAAAATAATGGCACATTTTGTAAAATTAAACTCTGATAATATTGTTATTGATGTATTAGTCGTGTCAAACGATGATATACAAAATTTACCGTTTCCAGAAAGTGAGCCGTTAGGGGTTGCTTTTTTACAAAAATTATTTGGAGAAGAAGACGGAATTACTTGGAAACAAACATCTTATAACCGTAACTTCCGAGGTAATTACGCTGGAATTGGTTATAAATACGATAAAAATAATGACGTTTTTATTTCAGAAAAACCGTTCCCTAGTTGGGTTTTAAACACAAATACGTGGGGGTGGGATGCACCTATACCGTTCCCAGAAGAATTTATTGGTAAAAAAACTGCTTGGGATGAAAGTACTCTAAGCTGGATTTTGCGAACTGAAAGCTCTGAATAATGTTTGAATATTATTTTTGGATATGGGACAAAGCAATACCAAAGAACGTATGTGAAACCATATTAAATATGGCTGATTGGGATAATGCTGAAAATGGTACTTTTAACAAAGGCAATGTTTATAAAGAGGATGAAACATTTCGCAAAACAAAAGTACTTTGGGCGGACCCTATGTCAATAATAGGATGTATTACACATAATTATATTTCACAAGCTAATAAACTAGCTGGATGGCATTTTAATTTAGGTGAATTAGAGCCAATACAATTAGGTAAATACGAAAAAAGCGGGCATTATGATTGGCATTCAGATTTAGGCAAACCTAGAAATGGTGTCCAAAGAAAATTGTCGTGTTCTATTTTGCTTAATGATGAAACTGTTTTTGAAGGCGGCAATTTAGAATTTAAAGGTGTATTTGAACAACCAAAATTGCAACAGGGTTCTATTATAGTGTTCCCCTCAATAATTGAACATAGAGTTACTCCAGTTACAAATGGTGTTAGGTATTCTGCAGTTGGCTGGATGACAGGACCAGCGTTTAAATAATTATGAATCAAGACCTTTTAGAAAATAACTATTTTTTAGTTGATGATTACATGCACCCAGAACGTGCAGCGTGGTTGTTTAATTATTTAAAAACTTCAATAGCTTTTTATCCAGATCAATATGGACAACCAGATCAACAAGTTCCCGGGGCGCCTTGCGCCTCAAACATGTGGGAAATGCTAGAAATGCTAGTTGATAATGCCGCCCCCATGAAAGCGTTTTTAGGTGAACCCGTGTTCCCAACGTATGTTTACTCTAGACTATATAAAAACGGGTGCGAGTTAAAACCACATGTAGACAGACCAGCATGTGAAATAAGTATGACTGTGCACCTAGGAAGTGATGGCACTCCTTGGCCTTTTTATATTAGAAAACCTAACAACGAAGTTGTAGGGCTTGATTTAAAACCAGGACAAACTGTAATTTATATGGGTAATAGAGCTGAACATTGGCGTGAGCCTTATCAAGGCCAAGAGTATGGACAAATGTTTATGCATTATGTTCTTGCTAAAGGTAAAAATAAAATACATTATTTTGATAAACAACAGGAGTTCAAATGATTAAAACAATCCAGGACGAACTAGTGGGTTCTGAGTTCAAACCTCGCCACACTATTGAAATTTACTGCCCTAACTGCAGTCGAGACGTAGACGAAACCGAACTGGCTTTGAAAGTGTGCAGTGATTGTGGTCATAGTTTAGAAGAACCAGAGCAACACGTAGCCATTGTGGTCGCCAATATGTCGTTTGGTGGGTCAACACTTTGAGGCAAAGAACAGTGAGATATGTCAGACGAACTCGGATTGAGTGCTGGTGCTAAAGGGATCAGCGAAGGGTTTAAGACTGGTCGAGAGGCTGGCAAAGAGATTGGCAAGAACATTGAAGATGTTCAGAAGGAGGCAGTAGATGTAGCAAAGGAACGGGCAAATGCCAAGATTCGTGAGCGCAGAGAAGCAGAGTTAAGGAAAGAGCGGGCGATATTTAAAGCCCTTGAGGAGTATAAACACCGCAAGAAGATAAGCGATGAGGAGTACAAATTGAGGGTTGATTTTATCAAGCAGCATGGCACCAAGGAGTGGCAAAAGGTGCTAGATCTCAAAGCCGAGATTGAACGGCTTGAGAAAGAAGACAAGAAGTACTTTGATGCAGAGTTGTCAAAGGTTAAATGGGTGCAGTTCTGGTGCTTTATGGCAGCAGGCTGGATTGCTTATTACATAGTATGGGGGTCTAAAAGATGAATATGCAAGACGTACTAAAGGCGGTTATTCCGATTCTTGTAGCCTGTATAGCATGGCTACTCGGTCAAGTATCCTCATTTCAGACCCGCCTAACCCAGATTGAGGGCAAAATGCCTGCTTTAATTACCTCTGAAGGCATACCAACAGATAGTCCTATTTCAGCCGAGCGCAGAGCCAAGATGCGGGAAGAGCTATACAAAGAACTCCATGACCTGCATGTGCGGGTCAAACTCTTAGAAGAAAGAGGAAAGAAATGATTACCCTATTTACTACCCTTATATCGTTTTTGTCTGGCGGTCTACCCAGCCTGCTTGGGTTTTTCCAAGATAAGTCTGACAAGAAGCACGAGATGGAAATGGCTCGTTTGCAGACAGAACGGGAACTCCAGATGATGGATAGAGGCTTTCAAGCCCAAGCCCACGTAGAAGAAATTAAGACCCAGCAGATTGAGATGCAGACCCAAGCACAAGAAAGAGCGTCTTTATATGCTCACGACATCGAGATTGGCAAGGGAGCTTCCCAGTGGGTTACAAATTCACGGGCTATGGTTAGACCAGCCATTACCTACGGTATGTTCATCATGTTTATGTTTGTAGAACTGTTTGGGTTCTGGTTTGCGTTCCATCGGGAAGTGCCATTTGACGTAGCGCTAAACCTCCTATGGGATGACGAGACCCAGATTATTTGGGCAAGTATTGTTTCTTTCTGGTTTGGTACTCAGGCATTTAAGAAGTGAAAGTAAGCGACAAAGCCATCAAAATGATTAAGCACCATGAGGGTGTCCGTCAGCGTCCATACCGCTGTCCCGCAAAATTGTGGACGATTGGTGTCGGGCATGTACTCTACCCACGGCAAGGTGCGTTAAAAATAGATGAACGGGATGCCTATGCACTGGAATATAAAGACGACCGTACCTTTTCGATGGAGGAAGTAGATGACATTCTTAGAGACGATCTTAATCGCTTTGAGCGAGGTGTTGAACGCTTCTGTCCTGTCAAGCTCACTCAAGGTCAATTCGATGCTCTTGTATCTTTTAGCTTTAATGTTGGTCTGGGAACACTACAGCGCAGCACCCTCCGTCAGAAGGTTATTCGGGGCGAAATGGAAGAAGCGGCAGAAGAGTTCTTGAAATATACGCTTGCTGGGGGTAAAGTACTGAAAGGCTTGGTAACTCGTAGAAACGACGAACGAGCGTTATTTTTATCTTAGGGTAAACCCGTATGCCATTACAAAAATTACAGTTCCGCCCAGGCCTTAACCGAGAAGGTACGGACTACTCTAACGAGGGTGGTTGGTACGATGCCGACAAAGTGCGCTTTCGCTCTGGCTTTCCTGAAAAGATTGGTGGTTGGAGTCGCATGGCTAATGCTCAGTTTTTGGGGTTAGCAAGGTCATTATGGAATTGGGTTACGTTAGCAGGGTCTAACTACTTAGGCGTTGGCACAAATATTAAGTACTACATTGAGCAGGGTGGCACCTATAACGACGTTACTCCCGTTGTGTACTTTTCAAGCCCAGCATTAAATAACTGCTTTGTGGTAACTAGCGGGTCAAATTCAGTTACGGTAATAGATGGGCAATATAGTCCAAGCGTTGGCGATTATGTAACTTTTTCAGGTGCTAATACCGTAACGGGAACTAACGTAACAAACACCATTCTCAATCAAGAATATGTGGTGGCATCTACAGTTAATACGGTAGCTTATAGAATAACAGTATCGGTTACAGCAAACGCTAATGCTACAGGGGGCGGCAACACAGTTATAGCCTCTTATCAACAGCCTATTGGTCTAAATACATATACTTTAGGCACTGGATGGGGTGCTGGTCCTTGGCCTGTTACAGGGGTAACAACTAACTTAACTAACCCTTTTGCCACAACTAACGGCAGTAATTCTGTTGTAGTAACTCAGACAGCCCATGGATTATCTAATGGACAGGCAGTTATTTTTGCTAATGCTACGGCTACAGGCGGTGTATCTGCGGTGCTTTTAAATACATTGTTTTACCCCACA
>Ga0247723_1001407_pt1 | contig 14155 bp, 22 predicted proteins | sample MSEWelMarce5H_FC_FD_189079 | JGI IMG/M metagenome (GOLD analysis project Ga0247723, IMG submission 189079) | Subsurface sediment microbial communities from gas well in West Virginia, United States - MSEEL Well Study Marcellus 5H_FC | ecosystem: Environmental > Terrestrial > Deep subsurface >...
CACAGACATCACACATCAAGCACCTCCTCCAACCATAATTGGTTTGAGGTAGTGCAACCGATAGCAATATCGGTGTAAGTTTGAGGGTAGGCCAAACACGCAGGGTGGCCTACCCTCATTCTGTTTTTATACCCTGCGACCTGCGAAGGAGAGAACGGTGGGAAAGAATGCTCGTAATCGTCAAGAACACTCCGGTCGAGTTACCAGACCTAGAAGCGGAGATATTGCTCCGAAGGGGAATAGCGCACTTGCCAGAGCAAGCAGACCTTCCACTTCCGAATCGTTACGAATCCTCTGGTACTCAAACGCCCCGTTCGCCCCAACAGGGTACGGCACCCAAACAGCGCAAGTCGTCCAAAGGCTCACCAAAAACCACGAAGTAGCAATCCATGCGATGTACGGCATTGAAGGCATGGCTTCTATTTGGAATGGGATAAAGCTTTACCCAAGAGGAATGTCACCATATTCCGATGATGTGCTGGTTGCGCATTGGATGGATTGGGCTAATGGCAATCGTGAGATTCCTGCGATGTTGATGACGTTGTTTGATGTGTGGGTGTTGAAGTCACCATCATTGGATCAGGTTCCGAATATCGCTTCGTGGGTTCCTATCGATCATGCGCCTTGCCCGCCTGCTGTGATTGATTGGTGTAAGCGTCCGAATGTGAAACCGATTGCGATGTCTAAGTTTGGTTTGGAGATGTTGCAGAATGCGGGTGTTGATGCGATGTATGCGCCTCATGCGTTTGAGGATGTGTTCGTTCCTACACACAAGTTGAGTAATGGTCGTGGTGAGTTCACCGGCAGACAACTCATGGAAGTTGATGAGGACAGGTTTGTTGTGATGATGAACGCTGCGAACAAAGGTCAGAACCCTTCACGCAAATCTTTTGGTGAGAACATTCTGGCGTTCGCTATCTTTGCTCAAAACCGTCCTGATGCTTTGCTGTATCTACACACGGAACGTGATGGTGCGATGGGTGGTATCAATCTTGTGCATCTGCTGGAGGCGTGTGGTGTGAAGCCTGAGCAGTACAAGATTGTTGACCCGTATGCGTATCGGACTGGGTTCCCTCAGCAAGCGTTGGCTGCGCTGTACACCGCTTCGGATGTGCTGTTGGCTTGCTCAATGGGTGAGGGTTTCGGTATCCCTGTTATCGAGGCTCAGGCTTGCGGTACACGTGTCATCGTTTCGGACTACACCGCTCAACCTGAACTCGTTGGTGTTGGGTCAGCTGTAGCGATCCAACCGTTTTGGGATGCGCATCAGAAGTCTTGGTTCTGCACCCCACAGGTACCGTCCATCGTGGATGCCCTGATTGAGGCCTACGAGGCTCCTAGAGGCGTGTGCGATGAGGCTGTGGCCTTTGCTGACCAATACAGGGCTGACAAGGTTTTTGACGCTTACTGGAAGCCAATCATGAAAGAGTTGACCTCATGGTGCCAGTCATCATCGTCCCCGTCCTAAACAGGTATGACCTACTAGAACGCTGCCTACAATCCATCGACTATCCGGTGGAGACACTCATCGTCATTGACAATGGTGGGCAGTCCACGTTGCATGATTGGCCTTGGGTGATTGACCGTCGCCATGTCAAGAACTATCACGTCTGGTCAATGCCCACGAACCTCGGTGTCGCCCCATCATGGAACCTCGGTATCAAAGCAACCCCACACGCTGACGGTTGGATAATCCTGAACTCTGACGCATACTTTGAGCCAGGACAGTTAGAGGTTTTCTACAACGATTGCAAACCTGATTCGGTGACATTGACTGAGGCGAAGCCTGGTTGGTGTTGTGCATGGGTCGGGTCTGAGGTGGTTGCAAAGGTCGGGTTGTTCAGCGAGTGTTATGTTCCCGCCTACTTCGAGGACAACGATTTTGAGGAACGTGCAAAGCGGGTCAACATACAGTTCTGGACTTCGGATGCTGGGATAGTTCACGACAATTCTTCTACGATTAACTCTGCACCAGAACTAAACGAACGCAACGCTAAGAGCTTCGCATCAAACGCTGCGCTTCATACGATGCGATGGCAAACAGGTTTACCCGATGCCGGACATTGGGACTTAACACGACGAAGGGAACTCGGATGGGACTAAGAGAATACGACCCGATGGACGACTACGAGAATCTGCATGAAGGCGAGACCATCTATGTTCTCGGCTCAGGTGCGACACTCGACTATCTGTCACCAGGCTTCTTTGACGACAAGGTAACTATCGCAGTTAACTTCGTTGGCTCAGTATTTGGGTTGAAGGGTTACTACTGTTTCAGCCATTATCACGAAGACGCTCAACATGAGGCGAAGCGTGAGGATTGTATTGGGGCGTTCACCCCTGAGCGTGAGCATGGTACCGATGGGGTGTTCGCTGGCTGTGCTGGGAATCTGACCACGTTCGGTACTCGTACCGGTAGACCTGGGACATCGTTTGATCCACACGGTAAGGATTGGCCTGTGTTGTCAGGGCAGTTGACTATCGGGTCTTCGAGTATTCATGGGGCGATGCACTTGGCAGCGCACATGGGGGCGAAGTTCATTGTGTTGGTTGGGGCTGACTGTGGTTCGTTGGGTGGGCGTGACAGGGTTGATGGTTATGTGCCTGGTGATTCGCATTGGGCTTTGTATGAGATGCACCTTCGAGCGATGAAGCAACGGTTGTGGGATGTGTATTCGTGTCAGGTGTATTCGTTGAATCCGTTTGTGAACTATTCCCTTGAGGGTGTGCCGTATCGTGGTGCAGCGTCAATCAACTAGAATCGGAACACCATGACGATCACCAATGGCTACGCAACCAGAAACCAAGTGAAGGCAGCTCTCCGCATTGGAACGGCTGACACCCTTGATGACGACTTGATTGATAACTGTGTTGGGGCAGCGTCACGTCTGATTGATGGTTATTGCAATCGTAAGTTCTGGCAGAGTGGTACGGCATCCCGTGTGTATCAGGCTGAGGATTCGTTCTACTGTTCCATTGACGACATCGCTGGAACAGCAATCACACTCAAAACATCTTCACAGGCTGACGGAACTTTTGACGTGACATGGAAAGTATCTGACTACCAGCTTGAACCATTGAACGGAAACCTTGACGGGTTGACGTGGAGTTATGACAAGATTCGTGCTGTAGGTGATTACCTGTTCCCGACTGTCAATGCGAACTATGGTGAGCAGGCTTTGGTTCAGGTGACTGCTGTGTTCGGTTGGCCTGAAGTGCCGGAGCCTGTAACACAAGCAACAATCATTCAGGCTTCACGCATCTTCAAACGCTACGACTCTCCGCTCGGTGTGGCTGGGTTTGGTGATCTGGGTGCTATCCGTGTGTCTCGATACCTTGACCCTGATATGGCTCAGTTGGTTGAACCGTATCGTCGTATGCGGATATTTGCATGAGCTATTCAGTCACAGAGATTAAGACTGGTATCGCTAACGCTTTAGCCACGATCCCAGGGTTGAGGGCTTACGCCCAGCAACCGGACAATCTGAACGCTCCGTTTGCTTGGCCTATGTTGGATTCAATCACTTACAACGGGGCGATGCGTGGTGGGTTAGTAACCCATATCTTCGTTGTGTCTGTGGTTGTGGGCAGGTCTGCGGAGCGCACAGCTCAGACTGCTTTGGATGGGTATCTGTCTTATGAGGGTACGACTTCGGTTCGTGCAGCGTTGGAATCCGATCGTTCGTTGGGTGGGGTGGTGCAGAACTTGCTGGTCGAATCTGCCAGCAATATCTCCACGATGGATGGCAACGATGCGACCTATCTGATGGTTGACTTCCGTGTGGTGGTGTACGCTTAGTTGATACGCAATCCTGCGAGCGTGTAGAGTTTCAGTAGTAAATCTTCGAGTGCCGTGAGGCAGGAGTATCAAATATGGCAAAGCAAGTTCTCACAAACGTAGCGGTCACCTTCGGCACAGCGAACACGGACATCACCTCTTATGTTGCTTCAGTAACGCTCAACCTGTCAAAGGCTGAAGTTGCTACAACTTCATTCGGTTCATCCGGTGCGGTTACACGCATCGCAGGCCTTGCAGACAACTCGATCACTCTTGAGTTGCATCAGGATTACCCAACGATTGAGAAGTTGTTCTACGACGCTTGGAACGCTGGTACTGCTGTACCTGTGACAGTTAAGCCAAACGGAACTGGTGCTGCTTCTTCAAGCAATCCACAGTACGCATTCAATGTGCTTCCTTTGACTTGGACTCCTGTTGCTGGTGCTGTTGGCGATCTTGCTACCGCATCGGTCACCTATCCAATTGATGGTGCTGTAACTAAGACCGGTACTGGCGCATAATCTTTTCTCACTAAACCTTAACCCTGCGGAGGAAAAATGAAAATAGCGTTAGAAGTAACGTCGTCATTGGATCAATCAAAGCGCACAATTATTGCTGCGTTCCCAGACTTCATCGCCTTTGAACAGAAGTTCAGTAAGAGCGTTGCCAAGTTTGAAGCCGAACTAACTCTCACCGATTTAGGTTTTTTGGCTTGGCATTCTGAACATCGCACGAAGCGCACAGGTTTAGATTTTGATTCATGGATTAACGAGATTGAAGCATTGGAGTTGGGTAACCAAGCTGACGCTGTGATCGTCCCTTTGGAGATCAGTCAGCCCATTGGATGATTGCGTATCTGTCTGTTGAGACAGGTATCGCTCCTTCGGTGTTGCTGGCAGAAGATCCTCGAATGTTGTTCACGATGTTTGCTTATTTGCGTTGGAGAGCAATTCATCTAAACAAGTAGTCTTGCTGTATGGCGGTTTTTGGTAGAGCAGGTCAGGCCACTATTACTGGTGGTAATGATGCGATTCAGATACAAGGTATCTACGAGTTTTTGCGTGATGCTTCTAAGGCTGATAAACGCTTTGACGGGGAGATGCGTAAAGCAGCTCAGGTCGTCGCACAGTTGTTGGTTGATAAGGCTAAGGCTGAGGCTGCGACTGTGACTCGTTCTCGCCAGGCGACTGAGGTCATGAAGGGTATGCGGGCTAGGAGTGACCGTATTCCTACGGTGAAGTTGGATCATAAGTCTGGGTTTGTGTCTGCTTCTAATCCGAACCGCAAGCGTAAGCGGAAAGTCACCAGAGGTGATGTGTTCTTTGGTGCCGAGTTCGGTGGACAGGCACGACCTAGGACGAAACAGTTCTTGCGCCATCGTGGGCGTTCGGCGTACTTCTTCTGGCCTACTGTCCGTAAGGAAAAGAACAATATCGCTACTCAATATTTGGACGCTATTCAGAAGGTTTTGAATACCCTAAAAGATTCTTGACTTTGGCTGAGTTTCCTGTACCCTCTAGGTAGGAGGGGTTATGGCAGTTCTGTTCAAGAATGTGAAGTCTATTTATCCAAAGCCGTTGGCTTCGTCTTGGGAGCAGTTGAAAGAGCTGTTGTCGTTGCATGAGGAGAACTCTGTCAAGCAGGCTGGGTCGTTGTGGTCTCCGGTTGAGTATGACGCTGGTACTACCAGAGGGAACCGTAATGTCAGGTTTGTTGAGGCGTTGGTTGTGGACATGGACGGTGAAGCGTTTGACCATGCTCGGCTTGATGGTTTTGAATGGTTTGCGTATTCGACTTATTCGCATCGGTTGGATGATCCTCACTATCACCTTGTTTTGCCGTTAGCGGAGAAGGTGCCTGCTTCGTTGTGGCGTGTGGTGTGGCAGGAGTTGCATGACCGTATCGGTTTGGTTGGTGATCCTCAAACTAAAGACCCTGCACGTATTTTCTATTTACCTCAACACGCACCCGATCAGCCTTTTGAGTTCCATGAGGGTCATGGTGTGTTGTTGGATTCATCGTTCAAGTTGGATGTTGAACCTGTTATTAATCCTGTGTCGCCTCGCTCGAAGCAGGTGCGTCAACCTCGTCAGCGTCGTGCTGGTTCAGAGGTATTGGATGAGGCTTGGTGGAATGCGCCTGTAGATATTTCTCGTTGGGACGGCCTGACAGGGAAGGCTTTGTATTCTGCGATGCTTGATGAGTTTGTTGCTTTGCGGAATGGGTTGTCTGTTATTGAGTAGAATCGTCGCATGGCTGGTGAGCGGACGTTCGTTGTTAAGTTTATTTCTGATACCGCTGCAGCCAAAGCAGGGCTGAAACTTCTATCCGGTGACATCAAGGGTTTCGGGAATCAGGTCTCTAAGACTGCTCCGTTGTTTGGGGCTTTAGCGATTGGGGCTACCGCAGCATTCGGTGCTATTGCTGTTGGGATGACTAAGGCAGTCAAGGCTGCGATGGAAGACCAAGCTTCGCAGGCTGAGTTGCAACGTCAGCTGGAGAAAACCTTTGGTGCTAATGAGGCGTTGACTGCTTCGGCTGAACGGTACATATCGGTCACTCAACTCCGCACCGGAACCTCTGACACAGAACTTCGTGCGTCGCTGGGGACTTTAGTTCGAGCGACAGGTGACCTCACTCAATCTCAAGGCCTGTTAAATACTGCTCAAGATATTTCTGCTGCCACAGGTAAAGACCTTGCGTCTGTTTCATTGGCATTGGCTAAGGCCAGCCAGGGACAGTTCACAGCATTATCCAGACTTGGTATCCCACTCGATGACAACATCAAGAAGTCCAAGGACTTTGAAAAGGTTGTTGGCCTACTCAATGACCAGTTTGGCGGTGCTGCGGAAACTGCTGCTAACACGTTCGGTGGACAGATAAAGATTTTGCAAGGTCAGTTCGGTGAAATTGTTGAGACGATTGGCGCAGCCCTGTTGCCATATCTGCAACGATTCTCTGACTTCTTGGTTAAGAACGTGGCACCAGCGATTCAGCGCATAACCGAAGTCATTGGTCAGAAAGGATTGTTGGCTGGTTTCCAGCAACTCCTGTATGAATCTGGCGGTGCCGGTAAAGCAATCATCTCAACCTTGAAAGGTATTGCTGTTGCATTTGCCTTAGTCATCAACGTCACAGCACCATTCGTTCATCTGCTTCGAGCTGCATGGCGAGCAGCGCATAACGATTTCTCTGGTGCATGGGAAGACATGAAAGCATCATTGAAGGAACAAATCCCTATTGACCCTTTGATGAAGAAGTTTGATGGTTTGTCAACTGCTGTCAATCATTACAAGTTCAGTACCCGTGACGCTATAAATATGCAAACCAATTTCAAGGGTTCAGTTGAAGAGTTGGCTGGCGATAAAGGTTTAGGCAAACTTGCTAAAACTTTGAAGACGGTCAATGAGAAAAAAGCCGAATACAACAAGAGCCTTGAAGCGTCTGGGCGTTTGCAAGATAAGTTGAATAAGGCGAGTAAGTCTGAGGAGAAGTCGCTTGCTTCGTTGACTGATGCGAATACGAACCTGGCTAACGCTAAGGCGAAGTTGGCTCAGATTGAGCGTGGCTTTGGTGCTGGTTCACCGGAGGCTATTGCTGCGCAGAAGGAGTTGGATAGGGCGCAGAGGGCGCAGGAGCGGGCGACGTTTGCGGTTGAGGAGGCTATCTATTCGGTGGCTGATGCTGAGAAGAATCTGGCTGATGTTCGTAAAGACCCTGAGTCTTCTCCGATGGATGTTCGTCGAGCAGAGTTGAATCTGGCTGAGGCGAAGTTGTCGGTGAAGGATGCAATTGATTCTCAGATTGATTCAACTAAGGAGTTGAATGACCAGCAGACGTTGCTGAATGAAACTATTTCTGGTGCGACGGTTGGTTCAATTCTTTACGATGAGGCGTTGAAGAATCTGACTGATGCAACTACTGAGCAGGCATCAGCGTTTCAGGCTTGGGAGGATGCGGTCACTAGCACGAAGGATGCTCAGGATGAGTTCAATAAATCGTTGCAGGCTACAGCTGATTTGATTGCGAAGTATCCGAAGGTGTTGGGTGGGATGCCTAATCCGATGGCTGGGGTGTCGAGTCAGGTGCCGGTGACGGCTGGGGGTGGTTTCTCGTTAAGGCCGAATGACACGTATCAGATCAATATCAATGCTGCGATTGCGGAGCAGGGTTTGCCTCAGAAGGTGGTTGAGGCGTTGCAACAATATAATCGGAGTGTTGGCAAAGTTCCTGTAGTGACGAAGTAGCACGATGGCTGTTGCGATTCCTAACTGTGGCACCTATACGGTGGAGATGGATTATGGTGCGACGACGAATGCGTTTGTGTTGGATTCAGCTGTGGCTGGTGTGCTTGACCAAAGTGTGTATGTGTTGGAGGGAACTACGGACTGGCAGGATGTGACTGCTTATGTGAAGCAGGTGTCGATCAATCGTGGCAGGCAGAACAGGTTTCGTGACCCTACGGGTCAGCCTTCGACTGCGACGTTGCAGATTGAGGATTCGGACTATCGGTTTAGCCTGGTGAATGAGGGTTCGCCTTATTGGAATACGGCTAAGGGACGGTTGGGTTTTGAGCTGAACTCTGGTGTACGAATCAGTCGTAACGGCACCTATCTATTCACCGGCATTATCACCCAATACGACCAGCGCATTGAGAACCCAAGTAGGTCACTTGTAACGATTAACTGTTCAGACCAGTTGTTCACGTTGAACAACACAAAGGTCGCTGCAGGATCGGTAACACCTGAACGATCTGATGTGCGTATCAATTCTGTTTTGTCATCGGTCAATGCGTTCGGTAAACCAGGACAACGAGTACTTGAGCAAGGTATAGCGAACCTAGGCAACGCCCCAATCGATGCTTCATCATCGGTACTGGAATACTTGTTGCGTGTTCATAACTCTGAGCAAGGCCGTATCTGGGTCGATGGTGCAGGGAACTTCCACTTTGACAGACGGCTCCTCGGCAAACTACAAGCCATCGAAGGCTACCTATCTGATACAGCTGGCACCGCTATCCCTTACACGACGTTTGACATTGTGAGCAACTGATATGTCATTCGGCTCGTTTTCTTGGAACATTTGGGAGGGTGTTGACATTGAGGTTTTCAGCGCACAATTAGAAGCAGAACTTGCTGACTATTTCGCTAGAGAATCAGGGACACGCCCCAACGACTTCACCCCAACAAACCCTTCGGTAGTCAACACAGTCAACGTCGCTATCGCCCCACCAATCCCAACCGTAGACAACCTTCAACCAACCATCGAATACGCTCAAGCCATAGCAGCCGAATCAGTTGCAGAGTTCGGTGTACAAGAAACACCACTCGTCGTCACCCTGCTAGAAACCTTGGACGACGCAGGAGACCTTGCCGGATACCTCGTTCGCAAGGTTCCTGCATTTTGGTTCGGCAACATCCAAATCATCATGAACGGCCTCACCGATGCACAACGAACCATTGTCGGAAACTTTGACATCGGTTCACAAGTATCGGTCACCAAATCGTTCCCAGGTTCAACCCCATCAACAGTCACACAAATCATGGCACTCGAAGGCATCTCCCATGACATCACCCCAGACCGACACATCGTCACCATCTACCCCAACCCAACCCGCATCTACACCTACTTCATCCTTGACACCGATGAACTGAATGATGACACTAAGGGTCTAGCGTAAACTTCAATCGGCTAACATAGGAGCATTATGGCAGTACGTCCAACATTCTCACCTGGTGACACCCTCACCGCAACAGCGATGTCAGCACTCTCAAACAGTCTGATAACTGTTAACGCCCAGACTGGCACCGCCTACACACCTGGCACCGCCCAAGTCGGACAACTCACCACAGTCATCAACGCTGCGGGTGGAACCATCACCATCCCAGCGAACGCAACCACAGCGTTCGCAATCGGTGACCAACTGAACTTCATGAACCTTGGCACCGCAACCTACACGTTCGTTGCCGGTGGAACCGCAGTCATCCGATCAGCTGGAGGCGCACTCAAACTGTCCACCCAATACGCAGTCTGTACCGTACTCAAGTGGGATACCGACGCTTGGGTTATGGTCGGCAACGTCACCGCCTAAACCCTCATGCAAATCCTCGCTGCGCCATTCGCTGCTGTTATCGCTGGCTCCTATGAATCTATTGCTACAACCGTTGTAGGTGGAGGTGGGCAGGCCACAATCACATTCGCTTCAATCCCAGCCACCTATAGCCATTTACAAATTAGGGCTATAGGTCGAACCGATAGAACACCAGCAGCGATTGATGGTTTCAGAATTCAGTTCAACAATGTCACAACAACCGCACAATATCGTTCACACTATTTAGTTGGTACTGGTTCTAGTGCAGGTTCTGGTGATGAACTGAATACAGCAGGAATTGTTGCCCAACGATTCTCAACACAGGCAGCTACTTCCAGTATGTATGGTGCTGCAGTTATTGATATTTTGGATTACGCAAATACCAATAAACATAAAACTATTAAGTGTCTTGGCGGTACAGACCAAAATGGTTCTGGTGAAGTTTATTTAACTTCTGGTGTCTGGTTGAATACTGCTGCGATTAACGAAATTGATATTGTTCCAAACATTGGAACAAACTTCTCTGTGTATTCGCATTTCGCTTTGTATGGGATTAAGGGCTGACCATGACCGTAACCTATGAACCAATCGCAACCACAACTCTTAGTGCAGGTACGGCATCTGTAACTTTTAGTGCAATCCCTGCCACCTATACAGATTTGGTGTTGGTGTTCAACGGAACAGCAGCATCGACACAAGCTATGGAACTACGTTTCAACGGTGACACAACAACAAACTATTCTGCTACACGACTCCTTGGAGAGAGTGCTTCTGCAATTTCAAACAGAACATCAACATCAGATGTCATGCTTGTAGGAAACCTTTATACAACTCAAACAGTCAACATTATTCAAGTTATGAACTATGCCAACGCAACAACATTTAAGACCGTTTTGTGTAGGTCTAATAATGCTGCAACACAGATTTCAGTTCGTGTTGGCCTATGGCGTAAAACCCCTGAAGCGATAACAACGATTTTTGTACGACCATCTGGTGCTGCGAACTTCTCTACCGGTGGTGTATTTACCCTCTACGGGATTAAGGCCGAATAGCTATGCCAACAACATGCACACTCATTCAGACCGTCACAGTCACAGCAGCAGGTGGACAGGCTTCCATCGACTTCACATCGATCCCGCAAAACTATACAGACCTTATGCTGCTCAGTTCCGTTAGGTCTACTTCTACTGGTTTGGGTTTGATAATTAAATACAACGGCTCAAATACTGACTACACTTCTAATTATTTGGAAGGCAATAGTGCGTCTGCGTCAGCTGGAACATTGTCAATAAACCAAGCAGGAAACTCTGTTTCATCGGCTTTCACAGCAAGCGTTTTTGCAAACAATTCTTTATATATTCCCAATTACACAGGCTCAACATTCAAATCAAGTTCGTGTGATGCTGTAACAGAAAACAATTCCACAACTAGTTATCTGGATTTCTATGCGAACCTTTGGTCTAATACGGCTGCTATTACTAGCATCGCATTAACGGTAAGCGCAGGTAGTTTTGCACAGTATTCATCAGCATCCCTTTACGGAATCAAGAACAGTTAGGATATAGATATGGCAACAAAACTTGTAGTCGATTGTTCGACAGGTATCACAACAGAGGTAGAGCTGACGGCTGAGGAGGTGGCTCAGCGTGAGGCTGACGCTTTAGCCTGGGCTGAGGAGCAGGCGAGGCGTGATGCAGCTGAGGCTGCGAAGGCGAGTGCGAAGGCATCTGCGGAGTCGAAGCTGAAGGCTTTGGGTTTGACTGATGCTGAAGTTTCTGCGCTCATCGGCTAGTCGTTATCTAGTCTTTGTTCCTGCGCTACTTGGTTTCCTAGTTACAGCATCTTCGGCTGAGGCTGATGCGTTTGGTGTTTGGGAGTTCTCGAAGTCTTGTCTTGCTGTTGAGGGTGGGCAGGTTGTGCTGGTTGAGGGTGGGTTTAGGTTAACGGGTGCTGATGGTGGGACGTGTGCTGGGTTGTCGCATTGGGTGAAACTTGAGGCCGTCATCCCTGAGGGAACTAACGAACTCGGTTTTCAATGGGCGTATCAAACGAATGATGGTTGGTGGTATGACCCTCCACAAATTGTTCTCAATGGTGTTATTACACAGCTGACGAATCAGAACAACGCAACCGGATCAGGGTTGATTCAGGTTGAGGCTGGCGATGTGTTCGCATTCCAGCAGTACTCGACTGACTCATGCTGCCAACCAGGCAACCTCACGATTACAGGGTTGACATTAGGCTTGGGTGAATGGGTATCTACAACCTCATCCACAACAACGACGACGACCTCTACTACTACTGTCCCGTCAACGACTGTCCCTGTCACCAACCCGACTACTACGACAGTTCAAGAAACAACTACTACGACTTCGAGTCTTCCTCAAACATCCGTCCCATCAACCACAACGGAACCACCACAAACGTCAACAACAATCCAAGAAACAGTTTCAACGGTTACCTCAACTAGCTCAACGACGACAAGTACTTCAACGACTGTAGTCCCAACTACGACTACGACGGTTTATGTTCCACCGGCAACGACGACTACTGTTCCCGAAACAACGACAACCACCACAACGGAACCAGAACCAGTCCCCACCACAACGCTCCCGCCTCCGTTGCAAACAACCAGCACAACTTCAACAAATCCACCAACAACGACATCAACCGTCCCTCCTGTGAACACATCTGAACCTGATGTGACCACAACGCTACAAGCCCCCACAGACGAGCCAGAACCGCTCACCCAAACAGAACTACTCAACACCCTAGAAGCCCTCTCAGAAGCCTCCACAGAGGCCATAGAAGCCATCGTGGATGAAGTCCTCACCAAAGACCTAGACACCAGCCAAGCCACCCTCCTCATCACCAGCCCAGCCGTACTAGAAAACATCACCACCGCCCAAGCCGAACAGCTCTTCAACGAAATCACCCCAACCGAACTCAGCCCCGACGAAGCCGAAGCGGTAGTCGAAGCGGTGCAGGAAGCACCGAACTCGGTGCGTGAAGCGTTTGAGTCTGTGCTGAATATTTTTCAAGGTTTCGCTGACACTTATGTTCCACTCAATTCGACTGTGCCTGTTGGTACTCGTCGTGCGTTGATTGCGTTAGGTGCTGTATTCTTGACCGTAGCCCCTGCACCGAGTCGAAGGATTAAGTGATGAAGTTTTGGGGTGAGTTCCATGCGCTGATATGGACAATCGCAGCATCAATCACCACCATCTTGACGCTCTCTGGTGGGCTACAAAAGATCGTGATCTGGCTCACTATTGCAGCTCTCGTTCTTCACTTCATCGGCGCACTAACCAATAAGGACAACTAATGGAAACCCTCAAGACCCTCATCCTTCGTATCGTTGCAGTATTCGGTTCATCAGCTTTGGCTGCTGTTGCCGGTGGTGCAGTACTTGACGTGCAACTGTGGAAGGCAGCAGCGATTGCTGGCATCGTGGCAGCAGCCAAAGTGACTGAATCGTTGCTTCGTGCATGGTCTTCTGATGGTGTTCTCACCAAAGAGGAAATCGCTGAAGCGTTCGGCAAGGCTAAGTAATGGCCTCTAAGAAGAAGCAGGGTGACCTGCCGATCATCCCTGTTGTGCTGTGTTCATGTTTGAAGAAGGCTGTGCCAGGCAAATTGCCACCGAAGTTGCTTCGTGCGATTGAGGGCAAAGGGAAACTTCATCATTGCGCTGCGGATGCGTATGAGGCGATGGATGCTGCTGCGAACGCTGAAGGGATTGACCTGTCTCCCAGTAGCCAAGCGGACACATATCGCAGTCTTGAGACACAGGAGTATGGGTTCTATCAACGCCATACGACTGAGGTGATTGCTGGTGTGAAGCCGAAGGTCTACAAAGGTCAAGCATGGTATCTCAAGAAGGGCATGGCTCCCTTGGCGACACCTGGCTTATCGAAGCATAACCTCGGCATCGCCATTGATATTGCGAACGCCAACGGGAAACGGCTTGAGTGGTTGAAGAAGAACGCTGTGTCGTTTGGGTTTTCTTGGGAGGTTGTCCCTCAGGAACCTTGGCATCTTCGTTATGTGGCTGGCGATAATAAGCCGGAGCGTGTGAAGGCTTGGCTGGCTTCGAAGGTTCAGGCTTGATGTGGATTGGGGTGTCGTCATCGCAGCTCTCGTTACAGCAGTTGGCGGTATTGTCACTACGCTTCTGCTGAAGGTGCGTAAAGAGAACACGAACGACCATGCAAACGTCATGGAAATCCTGCGGTCAGTCGGTGGAAATGTAGAGCGAATTGATAGTAAGTTGGATTCGCATATCGA
>Ga0247723_1001408_pt1 | contig 14140 bp, 12 predicted proteins | sample MSEWelMarce5H_FC_FD_189079 | JGI IMG/M metagenome (GOLD analysis project Ga0247723, IMG submission 189079) | Subsurface sediment microbial communities from gas well in West Virginia, United States - MSEEL Well Study Marcellus 5H_FC | ecosystem: Environmental > Terrestrial > Deep subsurface >...
ATATATAGTAAGGGTGCCGTCAAAGCGGTGCGCCAACGAGGAGGCTGTGATGGAAACTTACAAAAAACATCTCGAAGACAAGCTAGAAGGCGCGGTCGTTCGCAACGATTTTGCCTTGTATGAGTTCGGCTTTGACAACGAGCCGCGCACATACGACACCTTGAAGCTCAAGCCGCGTCCGGACGAAGAGTACCCGGTTGTAGGTTTTGAACACGGTAATGGCAAGGAAGAAAAAGCCGTTAAGTGGATCTGTTGTGAGAACGACAAGGGCGTGCTGGAACGACTAGGAGAGCTGATTCCACTGGCGGAGCGCTACACCTTCAAAGTAACACCTAATCAGCCGACGGCTTTGCGTAACCATATTTATGAGAAGATATCGCGCGACGGCTACTTCAAAAAGTATGTCTACGGAAAGCTGGTGACCGTGTCTATGCTAGATCGCAGCAAAGGCAAACTGCTACCGGTTCAGCCGAAAGTTCTGCGCTTCTTTGAAAAGGAGATGGATCTCAAGCTCCAGGAGGGGTACATCCCGCCGTAAGGTTTGTTTTAAGTTTGACTTGGATTTTTTAACTGGGCGTTTTGAGAGATGGACTTTTTTAAGATCTACGATTTTTGAAAAATGAGGATACGCGCCACTTCAACCACTCATGAAGTTGCTTAAAGTTGATTTATTTTTTAGAATATACGCATCTCGCCAGCAACGCTACACCCAAGTAACCCATGGATGACCTCGTAGACGACCTTGATACGGAGCCTGTTCAGCCGATTACTCTCGCGGATCCGTGCCCATTTGACCGCGTGCCGCGTGATATTCTGAGCGTTATTCTCGGATATGCCCGCGGCGCTGCTACCAACAGAGTTTGCAAGGCTTGGCGTTCGTTCACCATGGGTAAAGGCACTATCTCATATAACGTTTGCGACTTTGCCAGATCCCCAGAATCAGTCCTATGGTATGAACGAGAATCCGGCAAAGTCATGACCGACGTATGTTACTATGCGGCTCGCTCAGGTTGCTCGTCAACATTGCAATGGGCGCATGAAAACAACTATACTTGGGACTCGCGAGTTTGTCAAGAAGCTGCCAAACGTGGTGATTTCGCCATGTTACGTTGGGCTTGGTCGCAGACCGCACCCATTGATAATGCTGCCTACGCTGAAGCAGCCGGCCAAGGACACCGACACATTCTTGATTGGATGCACTCTATCGATCCGGAGCTTGGCCCGTCTAACTACGCCTGGATTTGCATGGCTCGGGGCAATCAGCTTGACATAGCAAAATGGATGTATGCCTCTCACAACCCCGAGTACAAAGTAATTTGGGACTCGGTCACAGAAGCAGCTGTCGAAGCCGGCCATATTGGCTTTGTAACCTGGTTGATAGATATCGAAGTTGGATTGATCAGTTACCATGCGATTATGTCTGCAGCAAGGCAGGGGCACGCCGACTTTGTATTAAAATACTTCCCGGGCAATCGGATACGTCTTCGTAAAAACGGTGAAGCTTTAAGCGCACGGTATTACGACGTAGTTGAACATGGAGCTGGTGTCATGCAGGCAGCTTGTATGAGTAACAACCTTGATCTGGTGAAAGCCTTGCATGCTATGGGATGTCCGTGGTCATTTGATATTTCATCGCGTATTGCGTCCCGGGGAGACTTTGCCATGTTAAAATGGACGGCTTGCGAATGCGCAGCTGGCAATCCTGAAGCAGTAACGTGCCCTATTACTATCGAAACTCTCAAGAATGCCGTACATTCAGGTAACACCGAGATGGTAGACTGGCTTATTCGTAATTATTCACCAGAATGTGGATTCTCGTTCGCGAATGGTAGTTCAACTCGCCACGATCTTATTGACTTGGCAGCTACCAAAGGTGACATACCCATGATAAAGATGCTGATGAGTCACAAGGTTGTGTTTGGTCCATCGACTGTCTGCTTGGCAGTAGCTGCGGGTCGCGTATCGGTCGTGAAATGGCTACGTGAGGGCTGCGTAAAAGATGGTACGTCTGAAAAGCCAGCGCCCTGGGACCATCGTGTGAGTATGACAGCTCTAGAAAAAAACTATACCATATTCCGCTGGTTGATTGAAAATGACTGTCCGGTCGCTTCAGGTCCTCTATGCGTGGCGGCACGGTGTTTAGGAAATATGGAAGCGGCGGAGCTAGTGAAGGAACAATGTGGCTGTTCATGGGAAGACGAATACGAGCTTCGCTTTGTGTTAGAAAATCACAAGGAAACCGCTCTGAAATTTGCGGCTGAATACGGCTATGTGATGTCAACGGTAATGTTTGCGCAAATATGTAGAACTGCTGCCAAGAGTCCTAACTCCTCCTTCTGGGCTTATATGAGAGATAATATGGTTCCGCAGTACTTCCCAACGATTAAAAACATGTATGCGGTGGTGACGCTTTGTGATGTGTTATCTGGTTATACTGGGGGTTACCCTGACACAGAGCGTGATTTGGCTGATGACGCAAGGCTAAGCGACGAAGAGGAAGACTCCGGAAGCGACAACGACTAGGCTCTACGGCACGTTGTAATTTTTTATCCGTTAGATTTTTACAGGAGAACCGAGCGTGCAAATTTTGATTCGGGAGCGACGACTAGGCTTTGAAACAGGATGTAATTTTTTACCCGTTAGATCTTTACAGGAGAACCAAGCGCGCGAATTTTGATTCGGGAGCGACGACTAGGCTCTGCGGCATGTTGTAATTTTTTATCCGTTAGATCTTTACAGGAGAACCAAGCGTGCGAATTTTGATTTACGTCCATGTCCACAGTCCAAGGAATTACAAAACATCCCAAACAGCCAAAAAACATGCAAGCCGCGTTTAGCCCTGTATCAGATAACCTAAGTTCTGAGAGTGATTCATCATCTTCCAACGAGAGTTACTTTTCGCTAGCTGATCTCCTAAACAAGCCTTATGACCCCTGTACTTCACCTGGGCGTATTGATGAAATAATGGCCGCGTGTGCTAACGGAACCGAAGCCGATCTGGCGTTAATACATTCCGTCGATCCGACAGATATCAACGTGGATTGTATCATGCATGCTATCGCCGCTGGCAACATACACGTGGTTGAGTATTTCCTTGCACATCCTGAGGTTTCTCGCGAACTATTTGCGGAGGCCTGCTCCTGGGCTACTGAACTGAATAGCTTGCCCTTACTACAATGGCTCGTTTTGGCGGGTTGTGTGCCCACTATCTACACATTTGTTAACGCTGCTAGGCATGGAAACTTGGAGATCGTAGAATATCTATACGCGTTGCAAAACGGGCCCTGCCTAGACCCCGCGATAACAAGTATCGCTGCAGCATACGGTAATTATAATCTCTTGGCGTGGTTGATAATGCATGGCTATGCTGTCGAAAAACATATCGGGCTAATTGTCGCAGCCCCAGCCTATGCCGATCCACCTGAGCATGAACGCTTAATGGCACTGATTTGGTTGTACGCGCATGGTATTTACACTCCAACGCAAGATAACGAGATCATCATGGAACAAACGTTTGGGGGACTTTTCGATCCATTATGGCCACAGCTTAGCTCTCTGATATACAACGCCGGCATAAACAACGATATTAGCATCATGCGCTGGGCCGTGCACGTCGGGTTTGAATTTGACTTGAACAAGTTGCACCGATTGCTAATTACGCTGGGTCGTAAAGGTCCCAAAGACTACAAAAGATACCTGGCTATGACTGCGTATGTTGCCGAAGTACTGGAGCGCGATCTCAACGCGTTGGGTCGCCCACAAAAATATAATCGTAGAGAAGTCGACGCCGGCTTTCGGACTGATCGTGTAAACAAGGGAAATGGTCGCGAGTGAGACTTTGTAAGATCTGACGCATCTTTTTTAAGCATGGCACTCCTCACACGCAAGCACTTATATTTTTTGTAAGATCGTTGGCTTCACCACCTCGCCCACAAGCAAAAAATGAGAGAGTAATTTACACCCGTCCACATGTAACCAATGCTTATCTTTTTTTGTGGGACGTTGTACAAAGTTGTAAGATCGTCGACTTCACCACCTACAACACAGGCAAAAAATGAGAGATTAAAGTAAGTTTTACACTCGTTGTATGTCTACGTGTCAGTCATATGAATGACTGATGCATACTTAATAGGCCGAAGCGGAACGAGGGTAGGTGCCGAGCATCTGAGCCAGGGCAATGGTCTCCACCTGAGAAGCGGGAGAGCTGCTGTAGTGCTCAGAGCCAGAGCCGGAAGGGTCAGATGCCGCATCCTGGCGAAGGCCTGCCGACGAGTCAGACTGGTAGGCAGCCAGCTCATCGCCGATCTCGAGGAAGTTGGGGTCAGCGCGAACACTGACGAGGCGCTCCTTGCTGCCCGAGCTGACAACACCGGGAATAAGCTCCTTAATCTCAGAGTTAGAAATCCACTCACGATCGCTCTGGTTAGTAGCGGTGGGAAGCTGGCTCAGGACACGCATAGTGGCACCGGAAGTAAACGGAGTGTTGGTCTGGACAGTACCATCACCGAGGTAGCGCTCAGTCTTCTTCGTCAGCTTCATGACGATCATAAGAAGCCAGTGGACTACCACGAGAATGACCACGATGAGGACAAAGGCCTTAACCCAAGCCTTATCAAACTGCTTAGCGAGCTCTTCAACAAACGGCATAGCGGTTGCTAGAGGGTAGCGTTATATAGGTATGCTTAAAAGAATCGGTAGGAAAATATCCCCAATTCACTTCAAGAGTCCCGGAGTCTTACACCAGGTTCATAATGGTATGGTGAAAACCAGTACAAAAATAAATTAATGACAATATACAAAGTGTAAGGCCCGCGAATGCCAGCGCGTTATGAGTTTATCATTTAAAAAATGAAGAGCACATAATCAAGGGTGTAAGTGCAGCAGACATATAACACTATGTTGGGAGGAGATGAGCTTAGCGATCACTACTACCCGTTCGAGGTTTACAACAACATAATAAAAATGTTGAGCTACCGTAAGCTAACACTAGTTAAGGCAGCCACCTATTCGGGCGAGCAGCGAGCGGAACCGCTTGACAAGACCACTTTTACTAAACTTTTCCAGTACCATCAATATATTCTGGTTACTGCCAAAGATGCACCTGATAAGGAACGACGCCCGCTTAAGTCCGCGGCTAAGCATACGCGCGACCCGGCTAACTACCCTACTTGGACTTACGTGTTGCTGGTCATGCCGGGAGCCACACACCTCAGCAAGTCGGCTAACCTAGAAAAGCTGATCAAGACGGTAGGTTTGTCGGCTCCACCCAAAGATCGCAACATTGAAGTACTGCTAGTGCACGAAGACGAGTTCACCAGCAACCTAGTTAACAAGCTGGTGTCGTACAATTTTAACGGAGTCTTGAAGGGAAATAACAACAATGGCGATCCCATTGAGACACTCACGGGCTACCAACAGATCCAAACCGTACCGTATTACATTCTGACCACCGAACGTCCGAAACATGTCTTGTGTCCGCCTCACATTCCGTTGACTAAATCGGAAGAAAAGCAAATCATGCGGACCCTACGCGTCGAAAAATCTGGCCTACCGGTAATTCGTCATAACGAGCCCATGGGTATTTGGTATGGGTTAACCATCGGATCGGTCGTTAAGGTTATCGTTGACTCAGAGACCACCGGCACCGGAGTGAAATACTGCGTGGTGCGACCCGGCCCGAGTCATTAGTTTTGCGTTTGGTATGGCTCAACTATGCGTCGTTTTTTTGCAAGAAGCCAGAGCTGGTGTTAATATCCTTTTTTGCCAAAGTGTCGTACATCGCTGATACATGGGATGATGACGTTTAGGCAGCTACATTCAAAACACCATAGTTTGAACACCGCGAGGACATAAACCATATCATCATAAGAAAAAATAACCAACGCGAAACTCATCGCCGTCGAACCTCGAAGCAGGCCTCTTGGAAAACTTGCTCAGAGTCTATCTCCTTAATGGTCCAACCGTTCTTACGACATTGGCGAACGAACTCCGATATATCCACACAAGACCAACGCAGGTTGGCCTCGACATAAGTATCGGTCTTACCCAGCTGTTCGGCGACCGCACCGACGAGAATGTGGGCATTGGCAGCTTTCACACTTTCGGAATCTTCGCCGTTGCACACGGTCTGAAACCCCGGATAGCCAAATGAAAAGATATGCTCGCGGCGAGCCATGATTGCCTGCGGCGCGTGTCTTATATTAAAAAAATAAATTCAATTAGTAGCGCCGGAATAGCCCGCATGTATTTCCTCCCATAGCAACCTAGCTTCTCGCGGTGATATAACACGATTACGAGATCGCGCTGTGTAGAGTCCAATGCTGCGAGAAACTTTCACGTCGCCATATCTCGGATGACGAGCGTAGTACGTGATGCTGACCGGCGTGTCTCGTCGCACAACGGACATTGCCCTGGCATGCATTTTATGAAAAAATCAATCTGTTCCGAAGTGGATTGGAGAGCTTATTCGGGGTTTGTGTTACTCGGGCTTTGGAATTTCCGAAGGGGCAAGCGCCGCCAGCTTATTTTTGTACCATTCGTCGAACCCAGTGCGACATGCACGCTTTACGTAAGGTGCCAACTCCGCCCAAAGATACATCATGATTTCGTCGCGACATTCACGCTCGAGATCATCATCTAGCTCCTCTTTGATCTTGAGGGCGTCTTCCATGACATGCTTGATCTTGCCAGCGTCGCGTAGGTGTTGGTACGATTTTTGGAAGCGTGCGTCGAGACTGTAAGCTTTGCCGATCTCTTCAATGCTGGAAGCCGGCGTGGCTTGCTCCTTGTGCTGCTTCATAGCATGGCTCTCGCGGAAAGCAGGTGTCACTAGCTTAAGTTTGGTAGCGACAGTCTTGCCCCGCGACACGAAACTCTCATGTTTGAGAACCACACCCTCAGGCGTCCCACCGAGCAGACTTTTGATCTTGCCGGCGGCAATCTCGTCAACCAAACGCTGGCAAACCTCGTAAGGTGAAATGCTGCAATCAAAGTTCAGGTAGAGAACGGGTGCCGCTTCCAAACCAAGTCGCCGCGCCTCGGTATCCACCACGGCAGGATGCTGATACTTGCCGTCTAGCGTCGTAAGATCATACAAGACCACGTAATACTTGGGCATTCGTTCATACTTCACAACGCCGTGATTAGTGGCGCAGATGGCTTCACCGTGGTAAACATATTGTCGTGAAATCACGCCCGTCTTGGCCAGCACGTTAAGCATGTTCATGGCCTTGAGGAAAATCTTGTTGGTCGGGTTGATTGCACCGCCTTTGTTGTAAAAGAGCAGTTGCGGAGACTTGGGATCTTCTGGGTTGTATTCGGGGTTAAGTACGAATGTGAACTGAGATCCGTCTAGCTTTTCCTGCACGTACCAAAAATGGTTGTTGGCCTCGGCACCCTCGCCAGCCCAAACGCGCGTGCTCTTGGGGTTGAGATTGTCAATGCTCGGAAACTTCACCTGGATAGTCTTGGGTTGAGCTTGAGCTTGATGTGCGTCCATTGAAAGGGGTTGAGCTTGATGTGCGTCAGTCGAAAGGGGTTGAGTCTGAGGTGCGTCGGTCGAAATGGCTTGAGGTGCGTCCATCGAAACGTCGACGGGAATAGAGGCTTAGGGGAATTCAAAATTTCGCAACCCTAAAAAATAAGGGCTTGACCTATCCAAATTTACAAAGATCCAAATTTACAAAGACCCAAATCTTACAAAGCCGCATCTTCATAGACGCCCTGCATGAATGCATCCAGCGCCGATGTTTCGCGTCCTTCAGGCTGAACGTTTACAGGTTGATCAACTTGATCACCCAAGTGGTAGCTAACCTGGGAACTGCGGCCACGACCACTTCCGCCCCGACCGCGACCACGACCTCTACCACGTCCGCTTGGATTAACTGGCAGATCGTTGAGTCGCCGCATCACTTCGTCTTTGTCCAATCCTCGGAATTTGTTACAGATATGCGCGCGCTCCTCTAGCATAGGCCGAATCTCATCTTCGATGTTGCGCGTGATCATTGGAACGATGGCCAGCTTCATGATCTTGTACGGCAACAAACCTATCGGAACCGCGTTGTTAGTCTTACAGAACTCCAAGAATCGCGAAGTCTCTACAGCAAGCCAGTCCTTTGCACGCCGCGCCTCATCTGCTACACTGAAGTCAATCCAGTTCTCCGGACGCTTAGTAGTGAGCCAATGGCGAGGATCATAGATGTCCTTTGCGCAGTAGTAGCCCTTAGGGTAATAAGCTTTTATGCCATCTTCCTCATCACGGTCGTCGTATAACGAGCGTAGTAGGCGATCCATTTCAAACATGTGGGCCTTACCATAATCAATAAGTCCGTCGTAAATAGGCCGCATAGCCGAACGATCCAACAACTCAATCACACAGCTAACATGGGCCTCGAGGAAGCTGCGCAGCTTGGGATCTTGGGCTTTCGAAGGATCACCTAGAATGTCAGAGCATACGTCGACGATGATGCCGTGGTAGATTTCGCGATAAGTTTTCGGAAAAGTCGCACGCAAGTACTCTCCCACACGTACCTCATCGGCCAGGTTGCGTAGCTCCTCCTCGCTAATCTCCGGCTCGACTTCCTCGTTAGTTCTATAAACGCTGTAGTTTGCCTTGCGGCGTACACGTTCCTGGATTTCACGAATCGTCTCACCGTAGGACATATAGTCGGTAACGGATACATCATCGCCAGTCAACTCAGGGTGCCAAACTCGCACCACGTGGATGTAGCGATATACGAGACCCGCCAACGCAACGACGCGACGACGCAGTGCCGCCGGATCGGTATTTTCCGAAACTCGGCTAACATCATGACGGATTAAGTTGGTGATAACCTCAATAATCTTAGCGCGCGGGTATTCAGGCGCCTGGACGGGTTCAGGTACATCAAATTCCGGGTCGTCGGCCTCGTCAAATTCAGGATCGATGACGGCCCCGGATTGCACGGCCATTTCACTCAAGCTATTTAGCGCATCGCCCGGCTCGATCGCACCAATACGATAAACTCCTATGAATCCGCAAGCCAGCGGCACGTTGTTGAGCTGTTCACCATCTTTTGCATGGAAATCATGATCGTAGTTATTGTTCCAAAATCCAAAATCATCGATCTTACATTTGCGAAAACTGGTGTCAACAAATAGGCAAGCTTCGATGATAGAGACAGTCGTGGCGCCCACTTGCGGCTGCAACATGTAACTGTCTGGAACATTACCGTCCGGAATACGCGTAGTAGGGCACTTAAACTCATACAGAATAGTCGCGTCTTTCTCACCGGCTGCTTGTTTTTTCTCTAGCCACGCGCGAAAATCTCCATACATAGGATGACTTCGCATACGTTCGGCCCCCATGTACATGTTTAGCACACGTGATATTTGATCTACTTTGACCACGGCAATACCATCCGGAGAATAGGTTTGTATCGTGGCACCATCAGCATCGCGCATGCCAGGAATGCTACCAAAGCTGCTGGTTTTGCAATCAAGGTGCAAATCCATAAATTCGTTGATCACATCCTCAAAGAGATGACCCCAGTTCGTGTGAATGTTGCCGTCGAAGTTACTTAGGAACTTTTTCTTAACGGTGGATATGGGGTCATGCGACTTAGTCAGCTCGGTTATCTCAGATCCGCCAAAAGCCACACTGCCTTTAATGCGATTCGTTTGCACCATCGTATAAATGTCTTCGAGTGATACCATGTACAGGTCGATTAGGGCATTAGAATTTTCAACGCGATCAGCATGCGCGACGTAACGCAGCTCTTTTTCACCAGCCACCAACGGCAGCAATAGTTCGCCGCTGCGAGCTTTGCGCCATTCTTCCGTACCTTGTTTGGGCAAATGGCTATAATACTTGGCATATACGGACAGCTTTTCTTGGTTGTTGTTAGTATATGCAAGGAGGGTTTTAAGAGGGATCAGTAAAAACGCCTGCCGCATCATAGCATAAGTATTTGAATCGAGTCCATACTCTGACTCATCATCGAGGCCCGAGATTTTGTAAATGTCTTCCAAGCTCATATACTTGATCACTGACAAGTAACATCCGAGAAACATTTTTTGCTTTTTTGGTGAGTGTAGATTTTGCCTTTTTAGAGGTTTAGCCTTTGCTTGTCGAGATAGGTGTATAGTCGCACTTACCACGTGTCGAAAGCATAAAGCGGGAGCCCAGCTTCAACTTTTAGATTTTTTGTATGATTGTACTAGCTCGCATAGAAGTCAGTGCTTTTACCGAAAATACTCACCAAATTGTAAATAGCTCGCGTAGCGGTCAGTGCTCTCCCCAAAAACACCCACCAAACTGTGATTGTACTAGCCCGTGCGGAGGCCTAAAAACTCCCGGGATCCTGTTTACAGAAGTTAAAACACCCACCAATCAATTAGAATAATCTGTCTATGTAATAGAGTGGGAAAAATTGAAGAACTTTGCCTTGTTATATCTGGCGTTACTCGCCCTTTAATTAAGACCGCGAATGGAGCCGATCGACCAAACCGCGCAACTCGGTGCTATGTTTGATAGCCTTGAGAATGTGCTTAAGCAGCTGACCGTTCCTATTGACGCTGACCATCGCACTGCGGGCAAATGCAAGCGGTCCCTCAATATGTTCAGCGACCGTCTCACTACCGTTAAGCGCATGCTGGACGAAAAGCAAACGGCCGCACAATCGGCATTGGATCGGATTCGCAGCGAGCTTGAGGAGCTTGATCCTACCGTCAAGCCCAGCCAACGAGTAACGTCCAACACAGTCGTTTCACCTATGCCTCGCGCCGGTTCGATTAGCCCTGAACCCGCCGTAGTGGCAGCCAAAACTCCCAATGGCGGCGAATGGCTCTCGCGTGTCAACGGTCGGGTTGTTTCCCTGGATCGCGCCGCGGTGAAAACCATGGAGGAGTTCCCCATCGCGCATAAGTTCTCGTATCCGTTCCGCGTCATTAACAAGCGCGAGGATTGCTTTAAGCATCCCGGTCAGCTCTGCTGGCTAGCTCCGCGTAGTTTGCCGCTGGTTGCGGTCGGCGGGGTTATCCTCTCGGCATCAATTCCCAAGCGTTTTGCATTGGGGTCTAAGGAGCACGTGGTCAAGGTATTGGCTCATCGTGATCCCGAGAGCGTCGAGCATCCCAATCACGACGATTACTACGTTGATCCGCTTCGAAACCCGCGGTCCTCTGACACTGGCAATTTGATGGCGAATACCATTATCAGTCCGGTAACGGCCGATGAGGCGGGTGGTCGCTATGCGGTGCGGGTGGGCGGATACGACACCATCATGGCCGACATTTCGGTTTGCAGCTTGGAACAGCTCGAGTACGCCTTCCGCTTCTACAGTGGCGGCCTGATGGCGGCAATTCTGATCGGCGAGGCCATCCAGCGACGCAAGCGCTAGTAACATGCTCTTGCTCTTGCTCACTATAACTATGGTCCTTGTGGTCGCTTCGCGCCCACGACGTCCCGTCGTTAAGACTCGCCTCTTGTTAACAGACTTAAAATATTGTTTTTTGTCGTTTTAACGATTGTCAGCCATGGACTAACTTTCCTCAGCCTTCGGCGACACATCACCGCTTCACTAAAGTGAATGTAACAGTTCGTGCTGCGCAAAGTCTTTACATTTGCGTTAGCAAAAGGTGACGAATATCCGATTTATATTTGAAGACAATTTAACTTAGTTAACAAGAGGCGAGTCTTAACGACGGGACGTCGTGGGCGCGAAGCGACCACAAGAACCATAGTTACCCTGAAGCTCCGCTTCGATGGATCACCCCCACAAGCGTACTAAGAACTCTTATGGTATTTTGTTGTGCCGTTACAACCAGGAAAAGCGCTGCTACGAATTCCTACTTGAGCAACGACCTTATCGCTACGGGTTTGTGCAGTTTATTACGCACCATTATCACAAAGCAGACCATGACATTATAGTCGCTCTCATGAACGATATGACCCCTGAGGACAAAGCGGCTATCGCTACCCTTGACTTTGATACTTGTTATCATCGCATATACAAACAAATACCAGCTCCCGGCGGTGAAAGGTATCAACGATACTTAGTTCACAAAACACACTTTGAACGTACTTTTCTCTCGGACGGCGGAAGATGGCTGCTAGAGATGCTTTCGCGAACGGGTCGTAATGCATTGCACTGGGACATTCCGCGGGGAAGAAAAGCTTATGCGGCCGAACGAGATCTGACTAGCGCGGTCCGCGAATTCTACGAAGAAACTCACATTCCGCAAGGAGACTACACTATAATCGATCCAGATCCCGTTGTTCAGCGTTTTGATTCGTTTGGATGGAGTTATGCTAACTATTTCTATCTGGCCGTGCTAACAAATAAGGCTTGGAATAATCCGCGCAATCTTCGTGTTGACTATGCAAAGTCATATCAGCATACCGAGGTGATGGACTTGCGATGGGTCGGCCTACAAGAGCTACGAGTATTAGACACCTATGGGCGTTTGCATCCTTTCCTCAAGTCAATAACTACTATCCTCAAGCGAGATCATAAGATCGCGTCGCTAGGAGTTTGAGACTTTATGGTTGTTAAGATTTTGGGTGGGATAGTTTTGCTCTAGTTTGGTAGATATTGATGCTATGTTTGCTGGCCCTGGGATAGTTTTGCTTTAGTTTGGCGGATGCTAGCTTAAATAACGCAAAGCCTATACAGCGTTTGGATGTTCCAACAGTACGTGAAATTGCCTTTAGAAGACCCGATGCATGTATATCAGGGATTCCCATAATGGAGGTGGGAGGTTCGCCTGATCCAGCATCCGACGTTCGTGATTCCAAAGATGCCAAGTCGGAGCCGCCGAAGCCTATGAAAGAATTTTACAACCATGTAGTCGCGTTGACCAAACGTCGCAACGATCCCGAACTACTTCGCAAAGCAACCGACGAGGTATTCCAACGCATTATCGAAGGACATGAACGTAACATTGAGATCGCCGCAACGAACACTCATACTTCGGCATTCCTCTTTGCGTACGCCCCGGATGCTGAATATCGCGGCAATATTCGGTTGCATGATCTTATCCATCCATCGGAAGGTGCAGTCCAAATCTGTCTCAACAACAAAATAGAGCCCATCTTGGATAGGCTGCGTAACATGTTTGCGCCATTTGAAGTCCATGTTTCGTCGGTGACTGACGACACTGTCGGCGCCACGCTAAACACTATCAGCGTTTCTTGGCACGTTGAGTAACGCCTTGGTCAGTGGTTGTATTTTTTTGATATTGAGATTTATCCGATTTGTTGAAAGTTGAACACATAAGAAAGGTAAACTACACGCAGCATGGCTGAGCTCGTAAAACCCTGGTGGCAAGCCCCGACCGGATATGTGTTTTTCATTGCTGAGGGTGGCTATTATTACGAGGGGGAAGCGGAAACTTACTGTCCTCACGGCGATAAAGCATGGGTCCATCCGACGTTTATCGATGCGGTTCTACACTACAAGCAACGTGAGTACCCTTACTTTGGTCGCGGCCGCGTCATGAAGGTCGTTTACGGACAACGCGTACCGCCGGAAGTGAATTATATAGCTGAGCTCAAATCAGGCATGTTCGAAGAACTGGAAAACACATCGGTATTCCTATGCCTGGCTGCTTATGTTACACATGACAAAGATTCCTTCAAAGTCAGCACATATCCGTATGAAAAACTAAAGCCATTTCCAAGTTTGACTGGAAAAATAAAATCAAAGATACCGGCCACTGCCAAAGATCTTCTCGACACATTCGCCGAAGATAACAAAATTCGACTCGTTGAGTATGACGAGTACCTACCCTTCCGCGAATACTACAAGTTTTAAGTATCTTATTGCTCAACTTTGGTTGTCGTGCTCCTGCGTCGCACGACTGCCCGTCGTTTCGCGTTTAGACGAGTTTGATATTTTTTATGCTGTCGGGACACCCATTAGATATGATTGGTGAGACGCGCGTGCTATTTGCTGGTCTAGGTCCCAAGTATCGGCAATGTCAGCGCGTGGTCGCCAACGAATATCAAACTCGTCTAAACGCGAAACGACGGGCAGTCGTGCGACGCAGGAGCACGACAACCAAAGTTGAGCCTAGTGCTTTAGCACGAACCAAATGTTGAGCCTAGTGCTTTAGCACGAACTAAAATACCAAAAACTACTCTCAACCGGTGTTTTTTCCC
>Ga0247723_1001410_pt1 | contig 14137 bp, 20 predicted proteins | sample MSEWelMarce5H_FC_FD_189079 | JGI IMG/M metagenome (GOLD analysis project Ga0247723, IMG submission 189079) | Subsurface sediment microbial communities from gas well in West Virginia, United States - MSEEL Well Study Marcellus 5H_FC | ecosystem: Environmental > Terrestrial > Deep subsurface >...
GCTACGAACTCCATGTTGAGAGTGCGCCCGAAATTGAATCCGATGCCATTCTTTCAATGGAAACAGAAAACCTTGATAGCACAGAGGTTTATGGCAATTTATCTACCATCATTGGCGATACTATTCCTTCGGGGGAGGATGAGTCCATCCGTGGTCGTTTGGGCAACAAGCGAGCCTATGGCGCACAGATGAGCGTTCTTCCCACCACAGGTCGTCCCAAGATTCGTGCTATTAAAATTACGGGTATGCTTGCATTCTCGTCCACAACTTCTGCTTCCTAATGTCTGACATCAAAAAGGGCTACACGTTTACGGACAAGTCCACGGACTGGGCTTCTAACAAGGAGACAGCCATTCGTCTGAACAAGATGATGGATGAGGCCGAGGTTAATTTGGTGGCGGGCACTAATGTCACTATTACTCCTACGCTAAATGGCCCTAGAATCGACGTAACAGGCTCAGGAACAGGCTCCGTAACCTCTATTGACGTTGATGGTGGTACAGGCATCTCTGTAAGCCCTGCTGGGCCTATAACCACGGCTGGTACGTTTACAGTTACCAATACGGCTCCTGACTTAACGGTTGTTCTTAATGGTGGCACGGGAATTACAACATCTGGCACTTATCCTAGTTTTACGGTTACTAACTCAGCTCCTGATCAAACCGTGGCTATCTCTGGAGGTACAGGGATTACGACCAGCGGAACCTACCCCAATTTTACTGTTACCAATAGTGCTCCAGACCAGACTGTTGCTTTAACGCAAGGCGGGACAACAACCATCACTGGAACCTATCCTAACTTCAGCATTTCGTCTGCCGATCAATACACGGGAACAGTAACTAGCGTTTCTGGAGCTGGTGGAGGTACTGGACTTACACTATCCGGTGGCCCAATTACAGGTAGCGGCACGTTAACTCTTGGTGGAACACTGAATGTTGCTAATGGTGGCACAGGAACCTCCAGCCCAAGTCTTGTTGCTGGAACCAATGTAACCATTACGGGAACATGGCCCAATCAAACTATCAATTCTACTGCTGGTGGAGGTGGCGGCGGAACGGTTACAAATGTTTCCGTTGTTACAGCCAATGGTGTTTCTGGTAGCGTTGCCAATCCAACTACCACTCCTGCAATTACCTTAACTCTAGGTGATATTAGTGCTGCAACTAGCAAACCAAGTGTTTTGGGTTCAGTAACGAGAACTTTTGCTAATAGAGCAGAAGATGTGTTTAACGTCAAAGACTACGGAGCATTGGGAACTTCTAGTAACGATAGCACAGCAATCAATGCGGCCATAACCGCCATTAATTCTTCAAATTATGGCGGCATTCTTCGTTTTCCTGCTGGCATTTATGGCATGGGAACAACTGCGCTTACAACAATTACGAAACCAGTTAAGATTCTAGGCGACGGAATAGGGGTGACAATCATTGATCTTGCTGCAACCCTTGATGGGTTTAACATTGACTTCTCAACGGCGTCTGGGCCGGGATTTGCGTCTGCTTCCGATTTTACAATTAGGACGGCAAATGCAACTACTGCAAATACGGCACTTGCTTTTAAGCAAAAAACAGGCGGCACCACAAAGTCATCGTTTGAGTTTTGTGATCTTAGCATTGAGGGATGCTGGTCAAAAGGCATATTCATTAACAATGCTGCCATGAATGATTCGCAGGGCGGTACAATTAGAGACATTGCCCTAGTTGGCACGCAAGGCGCAACAACAAGATTTGGCCACGGTATTTATATTGCGGGTGCGTCAAACATTAACGTTTCATCTGTTAAGGGATTTGAAGCCGACGTAGGATGTTTTGTTTCTTCTTCACCTAAATGCGAAGGAGTATGGATAAGTGATTGTATTTTTGTTAATACGCGCCGAGGGGTTGAAGCAGCGGGGCCAAATACTTGGATGACCAATATCCATGCTAATGTATCTCAGCTTTATACAACATCATTAACTGGTTACGGATTTTACGTTACTGGCAATCAAAGCATTTTGACTAGTTGCTATATGTTGTCAGACAAATCAACTTCTGTTGGTTTTTACATTAACGCAACAGAGGTTAGTATGACCAATAGCAGGGCGCTTCGTGTGTCGGGCACACTGACTAACGGCCTTGTAATGGGATCGTCGTGCGCTCAATGCGTAGTGAGCAATAATCATTTCCAGTCTCTTAGTGGGTCTGCAATTAGCTGCGCGGGGAATAATAATCTTATTGAAGGCAATTATTACACGGATTGCGCGGCGACCTATCCGATTAACGATACTTCGGGGTTAAACAACGTAATCAGTAACAATTTTAGCAGTAATAGCACAAAAATTGAATTAAATAGCGCGAGCCTATCCCCAGTTGGTTATGTTGCATCTGTAACATGGGACCCCGCTTCGCTTGTTCCTGGACAACAAGATTTTGTTGCCGTTGCAGCTCCTGGTGCTGCGTTTGGTCAAGCGTGGGTTGTTGGCGTTCCCTACGATATGCAAAACATGATTACAGTGGCCTTTGTAATAGCCGCTGGTTTTGTTAGAATAACTGTTTTTAATTCTTCTGGTGCTACCGTGAATTTAGGTTCAGGCACTTGGACGGTTACTAGAGTAAGTTAAATCCATAACCATTTTCTGTTAAAATATACCTATGCCCATCCTATCCAAAGGTTCTACGTTTGCCACAGGCAATCAAGTTACTGCTGCCAATCTCAACGCCTTGGTGGATAGTGCCACGTTTGCGGCTGGTGCCGTTGATACGGTTACTACTGAGCTATCGTCTGGGGCTATTGGCGTCAAGAATGGCGGCATCACACCCTCGAAGCTCTCTTCTTATGGCCCTACATGGGGATTGGAGACGGTTGGCGGCGTTCCCAACGTACAGGTGCTGCGCTATGCTGGTAATGCAGTGGTTAATGGCCCTCTGGAAGCGGGCGGAGCCATCACCTCTAGTGGTGCAATTACGGCTAACGGCGATCTTTCTACCAATAGTGATTTGAAGATGCTGAACAATAAGTCCATCATCCCTAGTGGTAGCCCTGGCCGCACGGTTGCCCTAACAACGGGTACGGGTGGTAATAGCATTAAATTTGGCTTTGATAATACGAGCGGCAACTTCCTTCTGGTTACGATTGACGGAGCTAACGAATACAAGATTGCGCTCACCTCCGTTTAATGACGCCTATTGAGCAAGCAAAGGCTCATTACGTCAAACACGGGTTGAATTTTGAGCAGGACTTGGGCTACTATCTCGTTCATGGCTATGTAATAGCCGCGCCAGATAGGTTTATGATGTTTAAGCCTGTTAGGGCTGAAATTGGGGAGGCCGATTGGTTTCCAGCCCAGCCCGACGCTTGGTACGTCCATTACGCCGCTGGTAAACGCTGTTTAGAGTGGTTTATAGGCCAAGCGCCGTTCTACCTACCAAAGATAGCGTGGATGCGGGATAAAGGGCTTAAAGCGCAACGGTTGGCGGTCTATGACGCTAAACGGCTTTGTGATAGACTAAAGCACAAATGAGCAGCACGAAAACACCCACTCCACCCCCTGCGCCAACAGGCGTAAATGCGGGTCAATCTATGCTGGATTATCAGCAGCAATTTGCCAATCCAGAACTCCAAGCATTGACCTATGGGTTGGAGCAGCAATATCGTCCTAAGTATGCCGCGCTCAACCTAGCCGACATTGGGCAATATCAACAGGGTGGCATCAATCTTTTAGGTCAGGGTACACAACAGCTAGGAGCCATTGAGCAGCAAGCTCTGGCTCAACAGCGAGCGGGCGATGTAGCTGCCATTGGTCAATATGGCTCTGGCGTCACTCAAGCCATGCGTCAGGCCGATCCCTACGCTGCGGCCATTGCCGACCAACAGCAACAGATGGCTTTACAGCTCTATGGGCAGTCCCAAGGACTCACCCCTGAGCAACGTCGTTTGGCTGAACAGCAAGCCCGTGCGGGTGGTATGGCCCGTGGTCGTATTGGCGACCAGTCGTCCATTGCCGCTGAAATCTTGGGTCGTGAAGGCTCTTTGGCTACTAAACGTCGGGAAGCTATGGGCGCGGGCCAGCTTGCCCAGTCTTACAATCAACAGTTCTCTAGCCCGTTAATGTCCATTCTGGGCCGTCCTTCGTCGGCTATGCAGTATGCCCAAGGTCAGCAAGGCTTGGCCTATCAGCAAGCTCAGGGGGCTGTTGGCCCTCGTTTCAGTGATCCTAACGCCGGGGTTAACTTGGCTCTCCAGAATGCTAGCAACCTTTCCAACTACAATGCGTCCATTTATGGCGCTCAGGCTGGTTTGGCTGGGGCTAAGGCTCAAGCTAATGCCGCTATGGTTGCTGGTGCCTTCCAAGGTCTTGGTGCTGTTGGTGGTGGGCTGGCCTCAAAATGCTGGGTAGCCCGTGAGGTGTATGGCGTGAGCAATCCAAAATGGTTGCAGTTCCGCGCTTGGCTAGAAACATCTGCTCCTAAGTGGTTCCACGATCTTTACGTCAAACATGGCGAGAAGTTTGCGCTATTCATTAGCGACAAGCCCTCTTTGAAATATCTTGTCCGTAAATGGATGGACGGACGCATCGCTAACGCTCAAGCAATCTACGCTTAATATGGCTTTTCAATCTGGCACACAAGTAAATGCGGCTCTAGGCCGTACAGACTACACTCCGTTCTTGCAGGGTGCTCTTCAAGGTGCCCAGTCGCAAGCTCGCGGGGGTGAACTCATTGGGCAGGGATTGGCTAATCTAGGTCAGCAGATTGGTCAAGGTATTGAGAAATACTCAGAACAAAAAAAGAAGAATGCTGAACGTGATGGTCGCATCAATGCAACTTTAGGAGCTATTCAAGCTAACGCTAAGACCTTGGAGAGATATGGTCGAAAAGAAGAAGCAGAAACACTTAGAGCAGCTGGCGCTAACATTCTTCAAGAGACTGATCTTAATAAACGGGCAGCAATGTCTCAAGGCGTAATAGAAGCATTCTTGCAAGGGCAACAAATAGAATCCGGTGCTCGACAGAGACAGCTTGGAGAACAAGCAGCGCAATATCTATCTACTGCCACTAAAACAGGCGGAAGGCCGTTTTCTGCGGTGGTTAAGGATGCTTCTGGTGGTTATTCTGCAATGAATCCAGAAGCAGAAGCCGCTGGTCAGCAACAATATCTCAATCAAGAATTAATTCGTTCTCAAATTGATAAAAATCTGCGTGAAAAAGCAGGTGCTCCAGGCAGAGAAATGACCCCAACGGAAGTTGCGGCTATTCCCGCTGGAACTGATTATAAGGGCATCCTACTGCCAAATGGCAACACCTTTGTCACTGGTGTAAGCCGTTTTGCACCTGGCGCACAGACAAACATCAATATGGGTGAAAATGCCTATAAAAAGAGGGGCGGAGAGGTTTTGTTTGACAGAGACTTGAGTGAATATGACGCCGCATCTGCGGCTCCCGACAGAATTGAGAAACTAGACACCGTGCTCGATCTCATTAAAGAAGGAAACATCACAACAGGTTTTGGCGCAGAACTTTTACAAAATGCCAATCGGATGAAGGCTAAGTTCTTAAACGACAAGGCAGCGGGCAAGACGGTTTCCAACACGGAACTCATGGAATCCTTGTTGAGTTCTGACGTATTCCCAATGATTGGATCGCTAGGCATTGGAGCCAAAGGTATGGACACTCCAGCAGAACGCGAGTTCATAAGAGAAGCGTTTACCGGAACTAAAGAATTTAGTCCCGAAACACTTCAACGACTTACTGAAATTCGGCGCGATATTGAACTTCGTAACGTCACTAAGTTCAAGCAAAACTACGAGAAGGGAACCTATAAACGATTCTTCGAGGAATCTGGAAGACTAGTTCCTGATTTTGGTTCAATTCCGCCAAAGGATGTTACTTTTAAAGAGTGGTCAAATATGACCTTAGAGGACAAAGCCCTTTGGAATAAATAAAATGAATTTAGAACAACAAAAAACATTGGCTATTGCTCGGGCAAGAGAGAAAGCAAAAGAACTCAATCCAGCACAACCAACGGGACAACCACAAGCGAGTAGTCTCGCTCCGCTGGCCCAAGCTCCTGTAACAGCTCCCGCAGAAGATCAGGTTGCTCAACCTATTCAACAGCAACCAATGGCACAACCATCCCGCATGGAGATGCTTGGCTCTGCTGCACAAAATATCCCCGCTGGTGTTGGTGATTTCTTGGCTAAAGGCGATACGGCCCGTTTAGCTTCTGGTGCCCAAAGCCTCTATCAATCCATTCCACAGCCTCAAGAAGCCGCTGAAATGATGAAGTCTGCTGTTGTTCAAGGCGGGCCAACAGCGGTCGCTCAACGTCTCGGTTTTGCGGTTAATCCTGTTGTTGGAACAGTAGCCACTATGCTTGGCGGTGTTGTTGGCCGTTATTTGGAAAGCAAACGCACTGGAACACCTGTTACGGGTGGTGAGCTGGCTGAATCCGCCATTCTTTCTGCTGCACTTCCAGCTAAGGCTTTAATTCTAATTGATAAATCTGGACTTAGCACGGAAATGCAAAAGATGGTAGCTGCAACCATTTTTGGTAAATCAGCCCAGAAAGCCATTGATACGGGTCAATATATTACCCCAGAAGAAGCTCTTAAATCTGCCGCTGAAGCCGTTGCTTTCTTCAAGATGGGCAACAAACTTTCTACTGGAACAGCTCAAAGTGAATTAGAAGCGGTTAGAAACCGTTCTAAGGGGTTTATTAAAACCATGAGTGCGGGCATTGATGAAGGGTTGATGCCTGATCCATCTATTTCCAACCCACGGGGCCTTAACAAAGGAATGGTTAAATTTGCTGGTCAAAGCCAGTCTCAGGCTTTGTTTCGTAAGCACAATCAGCTTCGTGGCGATGCTATTGCTCGTGAAGAACTTGGATTGGCTGCTGATGCTCCATTAACAGTAGACGTAATTAAAGAAAAAAGGCTAGATTTAGGTCGGCCTTATGAAGAAATAGCCAATATAAACACGCAAGCAAAAGACGTTCTTGATGACTTAAAGGACAAACGTTCTGAGGTAAGAAAAGCATGGGATAGTTTTTCAAGTTCAAAAGGTGATAATAAACTTAAGAAAGAAGCTGTTGCCCTATCTAAAGAAGCTGATGTTATTGAAGACAACCTTGAGAAAATTGTTATTGCTTCTGGAAATAAATCATTGTTAGATGAATTTAAGACTAATAGAGCTAAATTGGCTAAATTGCACGTTTTTGACATTTCACTTAGTGCTAATGGCGGCAGAGGTTATAACGGCGCTGGATTGGATTTAGGCATCATTGCCGACATGAACGATCCAATGCGCGGAAACTTCACTGGAAAGCTCAAAACACTCGCAGATTTTGCATCCATTAACGAAAACGTCACTAGAAATACAACTGTTTCTAGTCCAATTGCGGATAAACAAGCATCCAGAGCTTTATTTTTTGGTGTTAGTGGCGCTACTTTAGGCAATTACGTTCTTCCAAGTGTTAATGTTTCTGGAATACAAATTCCTGGTTGGGTGTCAGGTGCTGCTGCGGGTGCAGCTCTTCAAGGTGGCATTGCTTCCAGCAAGAAAGTGGCTCAATCGCTATTGGCTACCGAAGCCTATCAAAAGGCATTTGCTCGTCCTCAGTTCAATACGAACGTGCCAGAAATGCTTCCTTCGCTCTTAATGAGCGGTGGGCCATCGGCTAATCTACCCGCTCAGCCGCAGCGATAGCTACTTCTAACAGGAAGAACCTAAGCCCGCAACGGGCATTCCCGACTATCTCGCATAGGAACATACCGTCCTGTGCGGCCTGAGACACAAACCTCCATTTATCCATCTGATCTATGCGGATGATGGAGCCGCTTTCTTCTTTAGCCGCCACTAGGATGTTAGGTGGTACATTTTTGAACCAGTAGAGAGGGTCTATGGGGCTATTTGTGTTCATAAATTGGAGCTTTCGACAGGACTTGAACCTGCAATATCTCGCTTACAATGCGAGTGCTTCACCATTAAGCTACGAAAGCAAAAAATTATTGTGACTTACGCCATTCAACGTAGTCCTTGTGGGCCGTTGCGCTAATCTTGTAATAGCGGCCACAGTCCTTACATTGCATCATGTAGGACAGTGTTCCCGTTGAGCTAATCTGCTTACGGTTGATCTTTACGTTGCTACTGCCGTCAACAGGGCAAGTCCACTTATCGTTGCCAGAAGCCACGCCAGCGTGGGTCTTGTGGGGCAGGTAGTATTCCATCTTCTCCCAAACTTCCTGAAGTAGCTCTACGTCCTTCGCACAATAGACGCACATTTGATTCATGGCCTTGATGTTCTTCTCAAGGACAATCTTTTTCCACAGGCCAAACTCGGTCTTTATCTTGCCGCCTAATCCTAAGTACTTGGCAATGTAGTCGAGCTTGTTGGAGTTGAACAGGAACTTGCTCCTAGCCCATTTGAGGGTGTCAATGGTGCGGTATTGGGGCATGGGGTCTAAGCCGTGAAAGATGGCACGGGCGCGAATCCACGGCATATCAAACTTGTCTCCGTTGTGGAAAACAATCTCGTCGGCTTGGTTAGCCACTTTGATGAACTCTTGGAGGAGCTTCTTGTCGCATTGGTTGCTGTCCCAACGTAGCACCTTGGCTTTCTTTTGGTGCTCCCACTTGTAACCAATACAAATGATTGCTCTCTCCTTGAGAATGTTGTCATTATCAATACGGATGTCATAGCCAACGCGCCATGAAAGCACGACATTGGGAGATGTTTCAATGTCCGCGAACAGGCGATTGATGCGAGGTTTCATTCTTGGCTTTCGATTGTGTGGGAGATTCCCACCGCAGAAAATATAACGCAGCAGGATATTAACATGAATCCAGCTCCAACAATCATGTGAATATCCTGTTTGATAACACCTGCAACTATGCAAGCGGCGAATACGGGTACGAGTAGTGCGATCATTTGTTTTTCTTCCTTATCTCTCGCTCTTCAGCGGTTTTGGTTTTGTGACAGGTGATGCAGATGGCTTGGTAGCCGTCTAGCTCCACGAAAAGACGTTCAATGAACTTGTCCCATGATTCAAACCCCTTGGTGGGGTCAACGACGGGATTAATATGGTCTATCTTAATGTCCTTGTTGCCTACGCTATTCGCGCATAGCGAACACTTGTAGGTGTTTCTAGCCGTTCTAGCCTTTTTCTTACAGGTGTACTTAGGTGCCCAACGAGACGAAGCCCTACGCAACGCAGAGGTAATAAAGCTCTTCTTACGAGCCGCAGTCCATTGTCCGTTGCAATAGGGTTTGTCGTTCATGGGGTTTCTAGGGCAAACACTAGGGCAATGGCCTTGCTGTTGGCGTTAGTGCTACCAGTACTACCAGTATTCCATTGCCAGCGCCACAGCTCTCCATCCTGCCACAGCTTAATGCGGAAACCCATGTTGGACATAAACCGCGCTTTAGCTTCCGCTATTTTATAGTTCATTTGTTAAAGTTTAATTCCGCTGCCATGTCTCTATCAAGGTCTTCGATAGATACATTCCACATTTCAGGCCATTCCGTATAATCGCCTCCATGAACAATTAAAAACTCCAATCGAGCCTCCGCTTTTTCTGCACGTCTTAGATATTCCAAAGACCACTTAGCTTGATCTTCGGCATCCGCTTTCGCAGCGACAAGTTCGATTTCCGCTTTCTCGGCGCGAGCAATAAGCGAAGCCTCACGACTACCAGAGATACCTAGCAAGCGAGCTTGTTCTAAGCATTCAGCCTCGGCGCGTTCGGCGCGGGCTGTAAGTTCAGCAATTTTAATTCCAGCTACGTTACGAAAAATAGCAAAATCGGTGCTCATTTATTAAAGCTACCCACTACGGCGTTGCCTAGGTAGAGGATAGCAGCGTTGATGTGTTTGCAGCGGGTGCGTAGAGGTTCGCCGTATTCCCTCACTCGACCTGCTTTGTCCCATTCTTTCTGACATCTAGTCATAAAGTCAGGACAGTTGCAGGCTCCGTTGGGCATATTCTCAGCAAATTCTACGGTGTAGATGGTGTCGCCGTCGGCTCCCGTGACGCTCATTTGGGAACGTCCAGCCATCTCTACCTTCATTGCTCATCCTTCTCGTTGTCTTGCTCATTAAGAACAGACCAATCGCCCGCTTTCAGCTTGTTAATCTTAGCGACTGATTTCTCCCATTTACCATTGAGCTTCTTCAGATCGTTCTCAGCGGCTTTAATGGACTCGGCTAGCTTTTCTTGTCGGATTAGGATTTGCTTAATGCGAGATTCGGCATCATGCCTCTTTTCGGTAAGCAAAGCACTAGCCGCACCTTCCAGTAAGTCCGTTAGGTTGAGTGATGGTATAGGTTTCATTCTGCGTCTCCGCTGTAATAGTGTTCCAGTTCCTTAACTCGGATGAGGTTGAGTACGGCAACACTACCCTTCTCTAAGCGCACAAGGGCGTTGTAAAGATCGGTGGCATTCTCTGCATGGATGCAGTCGCCAATGAGATGGTTGATGAGTTGGTCTGTTTTTTCTTTCATTTGAGTAAAGTAAATTTGCTAACATATCCCGTCGGGTTTGCTCCGTAATGTAATCCGTCTATTGCGCTAATAATAGCGTCGTATGACATTGAGAGTGCTTTATTGCTGTCTTTAACGCAAGCAGCAAATACCATAATTGAGGCAAAAAATCTATCAGAAAATTCGTTGATGTATTCCCCGTACCAATCGGCTGATGCTTTTACTCCCGCTATTTGAGCTATTTGGCGAGCGGTCATAAGATCGCTATCGGTGGCTTTGCCGTTGGCATATTTCTCGGCAATGTCCAAGGCTTCACTCGTTCTTTTGTCGTTTAACAAGTGTTCAATTTTTCGAGCACTATCAATAACTAACAGGCGTTTTTCTTTGTCTTTCATTTTAAGTATCCTTGTTCCCTAGCCCAGCTAGGGTTGTTGTGTATGTTTGTATGGCATTGGCGGCATACGCCAATCCATGTGGTTGTGTCGTTGGTCTTAGAGCCTCTACCAGCTTTGTGATGGATGTCGGTGGCTAGCTCTTCGCAAATGTGGCAAATTGGCGACAATAGGAGAAAATTGAGGCGCAGCTTGCTATATTCGCTATTCCTCGCTCTCTGCTTCTTGCTTACCCTTCGTAAAGGAGTGGCGCGGGATAGTCCAGATTTCTTTACCTTCTGGGGTAGAAAGTAGTTCATAGTGGGTGTTGGAGCCTTTGAGCTGCTGGATGGCCTTATGGAGCATCTCTGCTTCACTTTTGTGATAGGGGCCAGCCAAGCATTCAAAGCCTTGTTCAAGTAGAGCTTCTTGGATCATAGTTGTTTTGGGAGCGCCAGAGGCGGGTGAGACAGAGGAAATCTTTGTAGGCTTCAACTAGAGTTTCGCGCTCATATTTAACAACGTCCACCCGTCCTGGCTCTGTCGTGGAGATATAGACATTCATGCAAAGAGCATCGTCAAACTGTGAGTCGTTGAAGGCAGCAACGTAGTAGGCCGCAATTTGCATAGGATGGGTTTCGTTAGGAACAACGGCTTCGCCTTCCTTGGTGCGTTTAGACTTCCAATCCAAAATGCCTTTGCCCTTAGCCGAGCGATGCTTTACGTCGGTGGTACCAGCGTAGCCCTCTTCGTTGTTCACTAGGACAATTTCAGCGTTCTCAATGGTGAGGCCGAGTTCGTCAATCTTGGCGTAGGCTGGTTCTACGAGCTTGCCAAGGAAGCAGCTATGGCCGTGAGCCACTTCCACTTCGTAGTCTTCATACTCATTGCCCTTAAGGAGAGCTTCAATGGCGGCGTGGACTTGGGTGCCGAGGTCGGCTGCGCCCATGCCGTCTTCCTTGCTCTTATCCAGCATATTCTGGACATATTCTGCCATCTCTTCGCCTGGATGGGGTGGATTGTTATAGCAAGCCTCAGCCACCTTCATCATCTTGTAGCGTTCTAAGCCTGGCGCTGCAAGCATCTTGGTGTAGGCCGAAACACTAGGGAGAAGGTCATACACCTTGGCGTCCTTGATGTTAGTGGGCCGCGAGGGGTTCTTAGCACCCTTCTTGGTGGGCTGGGTGTGGGCTGGTTCTCCTTTACGGGTGTACCAGTGGGACGATTCAACTTTTTTCGAGGTCATTGATTATTTCTTTCTTTCTTTTGTTTATGTAAGCTACCCGACGTTTCAAATCTTCTTCAAACATCCCATCTAGTTCCTCACCATCGGGAAGGATGGCGAGGAGGCCGATGAGCTGGCCGCACTTTTCAGCTAGTTTTAGGTCAGTATGGCTGCTCATCTGAGGGTTGTTCAATGCCCGATTCTGGGGCAAGGTTTCCAGCTTGGAGCTTCTGAGCCAGACGGATGAGGGTGGACGACCAATGCCACAGGGTGTCTTCGTTGGTGTCGCCCGTTTTGAGGCAAATATCCACGGCTTTGTTGATAGCCATGCCTACGGTGACGCCTTCAATACGGCTAGAACCGCCATTCTGTGCGATTACAGGCGATTTGACGGCTTCTGAGGGGGTAGATGGCTGGGTGGCTCCTACGGGGCTAATAATGGCTTTGTCGCCAAGGCTAATTTGGGGCTTACCGTTGTAGTCGTCGCCGCGCTTGAGGCCCATGCCCGTAAACTTAACGAGATGGCCGTCTAGGGAGGTGAGGTCTTTGCTAAATGAGGTGGCGCTGACTTCCAGACTACCTTCTGTCAGGGTGCAAGTCCAGAAGTTCTTGCCTGCCTTAGATTGGCGAGCCTTAGCGTTTTGGACGTTGGCTTGAAAGCCACCAGAGATAAATGAGCCTGGGGCTGTATTTGCTGCTTCTTGTAGTGTTTTGAGGTTGGACATAAAATTATTTCCAGATGTTGCGGCGAATCATTAGGCTAATCACCGCATAGTTGGCGATGTCGATGTAGGAGTCTTCGATGGCTTCGTTTTTAACTGAAGGCATCTTGTTGAGGTTTTTGAGGCGCTCAATTTTGTCGTTCAAGCGAACCAAGACGCCAAACTCGCCAAAGGCTGAGATGTTGTTGGAGCCATAGTCCTGCTGCTTCTTATCCATGAGCTGGATGTTCTCGCAGCAAATGTGGAAGGCTTCCTTGGCTACGTCTGTGACTAGGCCAAGCTCGGCAAACATTGCCTCGTAGGGGTCGCCTTGTAAGCTGCGGCGGTATTCATAGAACTCCTCGCCCGTGACTATGTGGCCCACTTCGGGCTCATCAACGTAGGACAGATAGGGTGCTTTGTCGTTGCAGTCGGATTCGATGTAGCAAAAATCGGTGGGAAGTACCTTCTCGCCGATGCCTAGAGCGCGGGTGTTTTCGTAACTAATGTTCATGTGTTTATTTGTTTATTATCCAAGTGATGTCCTTGCCTTCCTTAGACACTGAATAGGGTCTGTTAGGAGTGCAAGCAGTTTCTGCTATTTTTTTTGGTTTTTCTTTTGTATCTTTTATAACTGGTTTAACAGTCGCTTCTTCCATGCTAATAATGTTTCCGAAAAGGTCGTATTGTTTCATGTTTGTTCTTCGTAAAACCATGTATGGGGTGCATAATATTTTATGCGGCTAAACGCTAGAGGGCCGTCACGAAGTTTAATTTGGAGCACCTCGTAGTCAAAAATATTTTGCCCTAATTCCTGCACGTTTCCGCTGTGACTTTTGCTGGGCCTGTGCAGGGCAATGATGCGGTGGGCGTCTTCCTCAATGCTTCCTGCGTCTCGGAAGTCTGTACGGCTAGGTGCTCTGTCCTCACGTTCGTTTCCACGGTTGAGCTGGGCAGCGACTATTAACGGACAGCCTAATGTCTTCTTGAGCGGGATCATAGCTTTGGATAGCTGACCCATCCGTTCGTATGCAGACCCATCTGTGCCACGAATTAGCCCAAGATAGTCCAAAATGACCAACTGAGGTTTCCAAGAGGCCGCGAGCAGTCGGCAGCGGTTCTCAATTTGGGTGATGGACATATCCTTATCGAACACCCTGAGCTGTTGGGTGGACAGTCGCTTGAGCTCCTTGAAATAGTCGCCCTGCTTGTCGGCAAATTCGTGATTGAGCGCCCGTAGGTTCACCCTGGCTCGTTGTCCCGCTATCTGCTTAATCACAGCGTTAGCCGAGGTTTCGAGGGTGAAATAAGCCACCCGTAGGCCGCGATTGAGGTTGTGGCTGGCTATCTGGGACATGAACGAGGACTTGCCAATAGAGGTG
>Ga0247723_1001411_pt1 | contig 14136 bp, 45 predicted proteins | sample MSEWelMarce5H_FC_FD_189079 | JGI IMG/M metagenome (GOLD analysis project Ga0247723, IMG submission 189079) | Subsurface sediment microbial communities from gas well in West Virginia, United States - MSEEL Well Study Marcellus 5H_FC | ecosystem: Environmental > Terrestrial > Deep subsurface >...
TTTGTAGTACCTCCTTAAAACCTGTATCTTTTTTAATGGTGATATGATCCCCAGCAAATGCAGGTGCACTTGTTATGATTGACTCTAAATGGGGATTGTCTAATAGATACTGCTCACGAGCAGCAATACGCATGATTTCATCGTGTATCTCACCTGTTTCTCTATTTCTAAAACTGTATGTTGGCATAATGTCTCCTCATAATTGTATTTATGCTGGAATCATTTTGAATTTGACTTTATCGTTTTGTTTCGTGTAAATAGATTTGTAATTTCTTGCTTTCCACTCAGAAACATACCAATTCGGTATCGGTCTATTGGTCCAAACAGCAAATGGTTGTTTATCATTGACGTAATAATTGTGATATGCCTGAATAGAATCAGGAACTTTGTATTGCTCAGGCATACACTGTGGAATTGGTGTGATATTACCAATTTTTATGTTTGTTGGTAAATTATCAAGGAAAGGAATCAACTTTTCAGCAACATGATGCTTGCCATAACGAAAAGTATACTCTTTCATTAGATCTCGCCATAAAGAATACAACCAAATGTAGTTGGCAGATGTTTCACGACACCAAATGCCTGATGGGTGTTTCATATGTGATGCAAGATACAAATTATCTTCACGAGAATCATCTAATTTCCATCGCATTGCTTTGCGACCAGAAATAGACTTACCTTCATACTCATATCCGTCAAGAAGACGATGAGCAGTAGACAAAAGTTGTGCGTATTCTAAAATCATCTTAACGACATGTTTGTCAAGATGCTGTTTTGCGCATTCTGTAGTGTCTTCGTGAAGATAAAATATATTCATAATTTAAATTGAACCCTTGGAACATCTTCCCATGTGCCATGAATTTTAACATTCCCATATTGATCGTGCGTATTGCGTTTAACTTGTAATGCAACTTTAGTAATCTTACTATCTTGAACATGCTCAACTACCTGAAACTCATAACTGATTGGTTCTGGCATAGTAATAGATGGAGCAGGTGGTGTTACCTGCACTGGTTGTGGTGGAACAGTACCGTAATAAGTATTTGTTGTTAAAATTTGATTCATTATGTAAGCATCCGAATTAAACCATAAGTGTCAATAGAAGTTAGCAGTAAATAGTTAGCAAGCATGCCAAAAGATTTCCGAGTCCAACTAGCCCAAGCATACATGGCACAACCAGCAATCCAAACAGGATAAAGAGCCAGAAGCGGAGGATTGGGGACTGTGATCGCCATAGTAATACTACATCCAACGCTAATAGCCCAAGCAAGCAACTCAATAGCAAAGCGAACTGGGTGAGACTTAAAATCATCTTTAATCCATTGTAAAGTAGGTGCGAAAATGTCAAGCATAAGAGCCCATCGAATCCCATCCAAATTTTAATGCATGTAATCCGTTGATTCCACGAATTGTGTCATGAATTTGTTGGATAGAGTCAGAAGATTTTGTATGGAGGATACCGTGACCACCTTTAACATTAAAGGGATTGATACATCCAATAGAATCATCAACTAAAATTGCACGATCGTGTGCAAAATTGGCTTTTTCTTGTTTGGCACGAACAAAGTTGGCTTTGTAAGGAATGTTATGCTTGTTTAACCAGTGCATTTTCTGATATCTTGCTTCATTTCCTTGTTGCGCATCGTAAGTGCCCATTGAAGTAAGAATTTCAATGTTGATACCTTCAAGTTTACTGACAAAATTCAGCAATTCTTGTGCATCATGCATGAATTCCAAGTCTTCAAAGATTTTATATGTGAAAACAGCCTCACGAAACTTCTTTCGGTCTGCTTTATCAGGGTCTATTGCACGATATGCCTTGTCAAAGTTGCAAAGCACACCATCCATATCTAAGTATAATGTAATCATAATGTAATTATACCTCAAAAATCAATTTAAGGCAATCTTTTTGTTGTAAATTTGGATAAATCAGGTGGCTTCCAGCCCTCTGGCTTCAAAATCTTACCATCTTCTCGTCTTTTCACCTTGCGAGTGACTGGATCAACCTTCGCCATGTTGCTTTTAAGCACTTCATCCCATGCACCAGCAACATCATAACCCTTCATGTGACAAAATCCAAGTGTAACCCAGATTAAATCCATGCAACCATCAAGCATTTCTACTTCATCACGATTCCAATGTGCTTCAATGAACTCTTTGAACTCTTCTTCCATAAGAGATTTGTATAATGCAGCATTTTCAGGTGAGGGTTTCTGGTCACATGCTTGTTGAAACATTAAAACATCAAGTGGCATACCCATTATTTGTTCCTCTCAGTGTTGAAATAGTGTTTTGACTTACCCATCGGCAAATCTTGTGCATCATATAACTCTGGATAATCTGCCATAGTTGATCCACCACCATGGTCACTCCAATCTTCTTCAGGTTCCCATTCTGTTGGTGTACCATAATAGTCTTCATCTGCAATATAATCTAGTGTTCCATTTGGATTAAATCCACAACCACGAAGGAACAAGTCCATGTGTTCAAGAACTTCTGGTAAAAAGTCACAATGGAATTCATAGTTTACCTTTGTACCATTGGGTTTACCGTAGATGTCAGTGTGTTCACCAATAAGTGTAAATTTTGGCATTAGTCGTGCTCCTGTAGTGACCATTTCAATTGTTTGATTTCATCTTTCAAGTTTGAGTTTTCATACTCAAGTTCGTTGATTCTCTGCATCAACTGAAGAATTGCTTCTTCCTTATCATTCAGTGGGATTAGATTCGTGTTCATTTTCTTTTCTTTTAATTGACCAAGTACCATCTTTGTTATCTATCCACACAAGTGTGTCGCCAATCTGCCAACCAGCACTCTCCATGATTTCATCGGTGAGAGGAAGAACTAAATCTCCACTCCCATCGTCTGCAGCTTCAAGTGTAATTACCCAAGATGTAGGTTTATTCATAGTGTATCTCCAACCAGTTAGTTTCTTCATCAAGAATCTCAATAGTGACTCCATTCTTCTTAGCGGACTCACGCATATTCATAAGAACACCACCACCATACATATTCAAACCATATGATCCCTTATGACACGCATAGGTAGAGCCACTGCTTCCATCAAACATGAAACAATGACCATCCTCGTATACTCTTGTGATACCACTGTTTAGTTTCCAAGAATCAGATCCTGCGTAACCACCATACCAACAAGCAAAAACTTTATGGACTGGTGGAGTATCTGGTCCAGTAATCTTAACAACTACCCATTTGTCTGGAATATATTCACTCATACTTCCACCACCTTTAATTCAAAGCGATCTGCACGATCTTCGTAGTTGATGTAACCACGAGGATTACAAACAACACGGCATCCTTTAATCATGTAGTCAAAGTCTTCGTGAGTGTGACCATGAGTCCACAATTTGATTCCTGGACGATCCATAATGAATTGATCCAAACGAGAATTGTAAGCACCATTCATGAGTTGATCATGAGCATAACGAGGATGTTCTGAACTCTTGCTTGGAGCATGATGAGTACAAACAATAACAGTCTTCCATGGAGGAATATTATCATATGCTTCTTCAATTACCTTTAGCATGGCTTTGTGGTCTTCCACTGCATCTTGTGGAGACAAAGTTGATTCACGTTCACGGAATACTGTTTTAGACTTTGCAGCACCATTCTCATCGAGAACAGGGTTTCCATCAGCATCAAGAACTGCTTCCCATGTTCTGTAACTTGCCATACGATTACTGTTCTTGCAGATCTGAAAGTCATTCATGCGACGAGAAACATGATTCATGGTCATCTCGTTTTCATTATTCATATCAGTCCACAGAGTTCCACCAATAAACACATGGTCTTGGTGTTCCCAAATCTCTTTGTCAAGGAAGTGAATATTATCACCGCACTGCTTCATGGCATCTCTTAGAATGCCTGCAGAAGTAGCATAGTCACCATGATAATGCTCGTGATTACCCATAACATAAACGACATGAGGAAAGTTCCTACTACAAGCAGTAAAAAAGTCAAGATAACGATCAGTTTTAGCAGAAGAAAGAATACTATCGGTAACACGAAGGTCAACAGCAGTACAAATATCACCAGATAAAACAAGGACTTCAGCATTTTCTGTGTTCTCCAATTCTAGCTGTCCGAATTCTAGATGGACATCGGAGGTTATTGCAATTTTCATTAGTGTACCTTTGATTCATTCATTTCCATTGGGGGTTCATACTCACACTGTTCAACAGTTTTAAAAAGTCTTCAGTGGATCCCAATTCTTTGTTTAATACCATAGCTCTTGCAAGCAATACTGCTGTAAGAGACAATGCCGTCATATCATATTTTACTAGCAATGATGAGATATAATCATCAACATTACGAGAGATTTCAATTAGTTGTTTATCATTCATTATTCTTTTCCTTGTAATATCGGTAACAAGTTACTTGATATTGAAACTGTTTTGGATGGTGTTCAAAGTTAGCCAGTTTATCACCATAGTGTTCCACCAACTCTTCATAAAATTTTAATGCTTCTTCATTTGTCATTTTTATAAGGATTCTCTGGATTCCGTGCATCGTGTTTCATGATGATACATTGAGCATCACCGATAACTCGAACATAAAACTTGCAAGGATTACCCACAAAGTTGTTCGTGGCAGAATTATCAACATAAACATTTTCCATCTTTGTCATGGAACATCCTGATAACAATAACACCAGTAAGAGTCTAGCCACCATAATAATCAATCAACAATTCTAGTGCTGGAATCAGCTGTGTCATGGATTTGTGATAATCCTCTGGATGGAGATACTGTCCTTCTTCAACATGAAGACGAACCTCTTCTTTAAGATACGACAATTGATCTTTCATGGATGCAACTGCAATACCATCTGCCACTTCAAAGGGAATTTCTAATTTTTTCATAACTCTATTATACTCCAATTAATCTTGCATGTCAATCAATTTCTTCACAGTCTTGGGATTGCAATATACTACCTGTCTTCCTTCTGTTCCTCCAAGGGGAAGGTCTGCATGAATTAGCACTCCAAACTCATTTTGACGAATGACCATTCCTACAAGGGGAACACCCTCCCACTTTGCGAATACTCTGTCTCCATAGTTCCACTTCTGGGGTACGGACTTAGAAAATTGATCTGCTAACTTCATGGCATCAAAAAGTGAATAATGAGTAGAATAAGCAATAACACTATTACAATAACATCAACTATTTTCATCTTGACACACTCACTTCTGCTTCTGGATTATCCCAGCAAGCATTACGATAACGATAGACAAAGTCGCATAAACCCTCATAAGAACCCCAGCCGTTCTCTGGATTATATCTCTTATATTTCTCTGGGTCGGAAAGCAAAATATTCCATCCCTCATCCAGCAACTCCGAGATCTCTCGAGCAAAGTAAAACCCATGTTCCTCTGGTCGCCAGAGAATATCATAAAGAGTCTTATCATTACTCAACTTCACCTCACCAGCCATCTTACCGAGATTGTGAGTGATATTACCACTATAAACCGAAGTCGGCATAGTGACCATCAAATCAACATCAAGACTCATTCTTAATATCTCTCTTCTGTGCCTGTCGTTCAGACTTCCAAAACACTCTCTTCCAGTCTCTTAGATGCTTCCACCATTGAGGAGGAGATGTAAGAGTACCTTTCTTTACATTTGCCATAGCAACTCCATTACTATAATTATAGCCATTGCAATTAGACTAGTCATACTCCAAACTCCTTGCGAATCTTATCCACACAGTAATGACCATCCTGACCCTTATCACCGAGATCTTCACAGATAGACATGCAATCTTGTAGAATCAACTCCACTAGTTTCTGAGCACGTAGAGCAAGTTCTGGAGCAGGATAGTCTGCTTGTATCATTAACTGTTTAATTCGTTCGTTCATTTTGTAAATTGTTTCATCCATGCTGTTAGTATATCTCTGGTTTCTACCTTAGAGAGATCAAATCGATCCTGCAGATAAGCACCAGCCCCATACATATTAGTCACACCTGATTCTCTAAGTGCGTCTAGATACTGATAATATTCGTTCATAGATTTTCCTTTGCTACCACTAGCCATAACAATCAATTCTTGTCCAATACGCATGCCGTTCATATATTTGCTCCGCACAACCTTCTACAGTGAAAATTTTCTCGGGGAATTTTTGCAGACAATCTGATTCCGATCGATGCAACCCTCTACAGATATGATTATACCCTAAGAATGATTGCAAGACAAGGATGTAATTATGATGACCCTTATACCCTCCATTGTGTGGCTGGGTAGGAGTCCCGTGCATTACAGATATGTCACCTAATCCCTATACAGATTTACATCTCTTTCATTCTTTCAGTTCCGAAGTACATCAGTGCCAGTCCTGCTACAGCTAGACCAGTCAGTATAAGCAATGGTGCTTCTGGATCTTCCATGCCACCTACTGCTCCGAATACTATGAAAAACCCTACTATGAATCGAATCATTTATATCCCTTTATTGTTAAATGCTGCAATCAGTGTGGTCAATGTATCTCTTGCTATTACTACTAAGTCTGCCAGTAGATGTCCGACCTGCGCTGGGAATGCTACTACTATTACAATCAACAGTATCCACTTTATCATATTAAGCAGTCAACATGTATGTAGCAAGGTCTTTCCATTCTTTGTTGCTGGCACGAATCTTTGCAACAGCAATCAGAGTACGGAGAGATATCTCTTTAGCATCCTTACCTACAGCACGAATAAGAGCCAGTGCATCAGACTTGATCTTAGCATCGTACTCTGGCAAGAACTCTTCGCTCTTAGCAATAAACTCCATACGATCGATCTTCTGGTCGTGAGTCATGGACAGGTCGATCATCATTGAACGACTACGAATGGCTTGGTCGATACGATCCTGGTCCATGTTAGAGATGAAAATAACTCGACCTTCGAAGGAGAAGCTGCGTGGCAGGTCATCATCCTTCATATCAGCATTCCAGCTAATGATACGCTTACCGTAAGAGTCCAAAGCACCTTTAAGCAGGTTAAGTGCAACTGGATCTTTCAGAACTGCATCGCAATCATCGAACACGATTACAGACTTCTGATTCTCGAACAGAGTACGATACAAACCCTTTGCAGTGGAGTAACCCTTGACCATCATGAAACACTTTGATGTATTGATAACAGAGCCCACTTGGAATTCAGCTAATTCAGAAATATCTTTGTAGCCATGTGCAGCCAATGTCTTGGTTACAGTGTAAGTCTTACCGAGTCCACCTTCGCCAGTAATCACGGCAGAGGGTTGAACACCAGTAGCGACCATTGTCACCAATTTCTCAACGAAACCGAATCGTGTGTTGATGTCATATTTGTTAGACTTCTCAACAGCTGCAGCCATGGCAACTTCCACGTCGCCGACCATTGCTTTCAGCTTACGCTCCACGTATGCTTTGCTGTAAGATTTGATGGTCTTAGAACCGACTTTAGCCATGTAGTTGCCAGATTTGGCATCGAAGGAAACAGCGGATACATTCATAAAAAACCTTTCATAATCAATTTCAATACCATAATCTTACAGCAATCGGGAATTAAGGACAACAACTTTCTGGATAACCCCATCGCTAGTAGGGTTATTGTGCTCTCAGTTCAGCCAGTCGTCTCTCCAAAACCCGAATTTCTTCGTCACGTTCATTCTCCGCCATTTCCATGGGCATGCAGATTTGATACTGTAAATCCTCAATTAAATCGGTCAACTGGACGAATTTGACATTTAGGGTTTCGTGGTCACCCATTTCCATTTCGCCGATTTTATGAAGGATGGATTCAGCCAAGTCCAAGTGATTCAAAGCCATGGTGAACTGCTGGGAGATTTTCTCACTTTTTGGTATCATTTCATTTCCTTTCAAAGATGGCTCTATTATCGTTCAGTCTGCAATTTCGGTCAATCAATAACCCCACAATTAGTAGGGTAATTCCGAGATATTTTCGCAGGTTTCAGTCGGTTCAAAATTGCCGTCAATAGTCACGGCATCGTAAATTTCGCAATAGTTTCCATCAATGATAACCAAATAATCTTCGTTTTCAGCAATCAGTGGTACTGGTGATTGAACCCCAGCGAAACCCATTTTGTCGGAGTCGGTCATTGGCTTAAAAGTAAAACCACGGAGAAAAGCACGAGAAATAATCATAAAAACCCTTTCAATCAATTTATACGTTATTATGACTCATTTTGCAATTAACGGCAACAACTTTATGGATAACCACAATGACAAAAGGGTTATTCCGTAGAGACGACGATCTCCATCAGAATAACCCCATCGACCTCATGGTCTTTCGAAGTAGTTACTTACTTAATTCCCCTCAATCGTTCATGGGATTAGTGAAGCGAATACTTACTTCTGCGTCCACAGCTCCGTCAGCCCACACTACCTCACCCCAAAATTCGGCGATTTCCTCAAAAGTCTCGAAAACGAAAGTACTACCATCCTTAGTCGTCACTGTATACATCATGTTCCTTTATCAACCCTAACACCGTAAGTATACCCCAAAGTCAAATATAAGACAAATCTAAATTGCAACTTGCAGATCGCTATAGTCCGCTATATTACCCTCTCGAGAGTGCACACACCACATGCACATACGTCCACATACATGCGCCACATAGACCCTCCACATAGCTCTTATACCTCTTCCCACAGGTCGCCATCTTCCACGTAACGCTTATAGCCAACATCCCTAGGAACAATAGGTGCCACAGGATCAGCCACCTTGTTATTACCCAGAGAAGTAAAGGAATGTATTGCTGCTTCTGCCTTCTCATCACCACTAGTGAGCCATGCAGACTTAGCAGCACCGATCTTCTGCTTCTGTTCCTTCGTTAGTGGACGAGAGTTGCCACAGCTACGACTGCAGAACTCACCACGCTTCGTGTGCTTGCTGTTACACTTAGGACAAACTTTTTCTTTGTATGCCATCACTCGCCTTTGTATTCACTGCAACCCCTGTTTTTCCGAATATACGTCCACCACACACGACTAAATAGCGACTCACCAATGACTCTCATTCGTTATTGTAGTGGTCCAATCACCCCAGCGATCTCCTACCTTTACAGGAACAGATGCTTTAAGGATAGATCCGATTCCACTGCTATTATCCATAGTAATAGTAACTGTTCCAGCACCTAGATGTAGCGTATCGGGTGGATTCATCGTCTCAACGATATTCAACAGTTCCAATAGTTCTCTATGGGTTAGTGTTAGTTCTTTCATATATTTCCTAATCCTATTCTCGAGTAACCCAACATGGATCGTATTGTCTTATCTTTACGTTTCTTCTCTGGCTTCCATGCTCTTGGATCGACTTTCTCTCCAGTTAGTTCATAACGAAAGTCTGGATCATAGACCATATATCCAAGTTTATTCCACTTGATCTCTCCACGATCGAATAAAAAGATACATCCACGACACATACAGAAACTGGCACCATTATTACTCATTACATTACCATTAACAGTGCCCACATACTTTACTACATTACCTTGATGCATTTGTACCAGTGCTTGATTATAGTCTATCATTAGTATATACTTCCTTCTTGCTTCGGTTCATTAGAGTTAGTGCATTCGTTTCTATGGTCTGTAGCTTTAGGGCATCGTTTGTTTCCACAGGTTGGACATAGCCTCATATAGACGGATTCTGGATCTCTATAGTCTATCGGTCTACACGAATGGCAATAACACTTATATTCGTTTGACATAGACTTTCAGTCCTCTCTTAGTGGCTTCTTCGATCATATTCTTAGTGCCTCTCGACTCTCCATCCCATATTGCAATTAGTGCTTCTCCATACTCAGCCATCTCTCTGTTTCTTATTGGACCAGCAGCACGACGATATTGATTCCAGTCAGCATGGAATTCTTTTAGTGGAAGATTGTGTTCTCGTGAGTATTGTATGGCTAATGTATCTACTCCTGGAGCCATACCTGATACGACTTCGGTTATTTCGAATTCGCTTTCCCCTATTGCAGAGAGGACTAGAGAGTAGTCGGTTATGGTTCTTCCACCAGCGATGATTGTTTTCATTCTCTTTCCTTGTCGTTCTTATGAGTAGCAAAGCATAGTACAGCACCGAGCATCCACCACGCAGACCATCCATGGAATGCTACTAGGCATACAGACAACGAGAGTATGAATAGATTATAGACTGCACAGATGGCTAGTTGTAGTGTTTCTTGGTTCATATTACTACCCTCGAGCATTGCCAGCTATGGCTTATTCCCTTAATCCCATCATCGTATTGTAGTTCGAGATTACCGTAGAATGACTCGTCTCCATCATGATGTAATACCTGCTTTATTACAGTGGCTTGCATTCTTAGTGGAATTACGTATACTCGATCCCCTGCTTTGTACTCTGGTTTCATTCTTCCAGCTTTCTTCTAATGAAAGTCCATTCTCCATAGTTCCATCGTTCTTCCACTAGGTAATAGTCGAACCAGACCATTGTTCTTAGTGGTTCATTGTGTGAGCCATGTCTGAACCAGTGAGGTAATAGAGCAAATACTCGTCTTGTTCGTTCAGTACCATCTCTGGGTAGTGTTCTTGTTATCTTCATAGTTTATTCCCGAATTCGTCTGTCTCTTCTGCCCAGTGCGTAACGATCCAATCCTCAATGCAATTATCCTCTGATACCTTATCGGAGTTGCCAGACTGAAACATCTTCCTATTCCAGTGAGTCCAATAGAACTTTAGAATCTGCTCTCTATTCCATGTTTCCTGAACATGCTGACCGAATTCACCTGGAAATACGATTGTGTAGTACTTCATACGATATCCTTAGTTGCTTTCCACTCGTCCCATGGGCAATTCTTAGGAAAGTCGATGGGATTATCTGTATTAGTGTAGTGGTAGTTGCGATTCTTAGCGAATTCAGCTTGTTTCTCGTGAGTGGACTCTTGATAACCTTTGTCTTCGTCCATCCATTTACCTACCTCTGCCAGTTCTTCTACTCTGAAGTCTCCGTTCGGTAGTGGTGTTATCTTGTTGTTCATTTTCTTACCCCTGTAGAGATAGTAATAGTAGGAGATTGTAATAGACCTCCATTGATTCGTTGTGTGAATTCTTTTGTCACTTCAGGTAGTCCAGCGATTTCATCTACAATGATACCAGTGATGCCTCTTCCCACGAATCGTTTTGGAGTTGGTCTTACCTTTGATTTTAGATCTTTGTAGATTTTACCCAACGCAGGGTTTACATGGACGGATGCCAGCATGAGTGCTTCTACGATCTCTAGGATATCTGGTCTACCCAGCCAGTTCCCAACGAATACGCCATGTGGATCTCGCACTCCACGTAGATCATCGGCTTTGGATACATAAACATAGTGAGACATGGTCAGCGAGGTATTGGTTGGATATTTCTTACCCAGATCGTTTATGATCCAGTAGTTCGCTTCATGATATGTTCCCGCAATAACAAATGTTTTCATACTACTTTATTGGCTAATCTTAATACTTTTACTTGGTCGTTTGGAGCCAGATATGCTCTTACTGCAATCTTTCTGCGGAATGTCATTGGATCATCGTGATGAGTGAATTCCACTAGGTTATTCTCCAGCATGTAAGTTGCCATGTCGTGGATTAGTTTCTGCTTGATATGCTTCACTGCATCCTTATCACCATCTTGGAGCATCATTGTGTATGATTCGTCCATCTCTGCTCTGCCGACAACCATCTTTCCACCGATGATATAGTCGTGGGTTTGGAATACTGCATCTTTCATGACATCTCCATTCGGATATCCAGACCATACTTACGACCAATATCATTTAGACTGAGTCTCATATTAGATTTTACTCTGTTCAGATAGCCCATATCAATCTCTTTCTTTAACTGGGCAATTTCTGATTCTTTATCCACCTTGAGTGCTTGGACTGATCCATCCTCGAATTGTATGAATGAATCATACCAAAAATGAGTATCACTTACTGTATGGACATACATTTTATAGTAAGAGATTGGTTTACCCACGATTTGATAGTAACGATTTGCATCCAGTGCGTACCATTTACCTAAAAACTTTTCCATATTCAATTTGTGCTCCTGTCAATTTCACGTCTCCACTTTCTTTGTAGTGAAATGATATAGTCATATGATATGGTTCTTTCTTGAACCTTTTCTTAATTAGTGTCCAGATGAAGTCCCATGTTACTGGTATCTCGGATACTTGATTAAATTGTTTCCAACTCACTGGAGTTCCTTTATCATTGCTCTCTGATTGGCGATTATCTTCTCTAGATCATCGATACGATTCTTTGCATCTAGTAGTTGTTGCTCCAGTGCCTTCATTGATTCCATTAGAGACAAGATTGCCTCAGTTTCCATCTGCTGTACTGTCTTCATACTTCCATTCCTTTGCGTCTTTTTCGTGGTCAAAATAGGGTGATACGACTCGACCATTGATAGTCCAGAAGTATGTATAGGTATTCATTCCTGCATCTCTATACTTAATGAGTTTTGGATAGGAGTTTTCCCTATCATCACTTGTGAATGTTGTCATCTTTCTTACCTGCCATCATGGGGATATCGATCAGCATAAACTTTAAGAATTCTAGAGTTACCTTAATCGGGAGCACTACGAATATGGTTATCATTCCCAATAACCACTGTCTTATATTAGTCATTGCTTTCTTTCTCTTCTCTTTCTTCCTTGGCTTTTGGCTCTGGTGGTTTGTATGGAGTATAGCGGAATCTTTCCTGTCGCTCTCGATCTTCCCTGCTCATAGTTCGCTTATCTGCTTCTTGCATGATTCGATCTCGTCTTTTAGTTTCAGCTTCTGCTTCTTCATCTTTTCGACTTCTAAATCACCCACATTGTCCATGTAGGCATCTTTAATCTCTTTATCCAGAATATCATGCTTCTCTTGGAGTGCCTTCATGTGGTTTTCTAGTTTTTCTTTTGTAATCATCGTAATAGCCAGTTTCCGTTAAGGTTGTCACAGTACTCAGCATATTCTTGCTTGAGCATCTCATCGAATTCCTTCTGATAGTCCACATTATGCAGACGATTGTATGACTTTAGTTTATCTCCGTCATACTGTGGTGCAATGTTACCCTTCCATTCCTCGAATGAGAGTGGCTTCTTTGGTTCTATTTGATAATTTTTGATATCCATTTTTTAATATTCTCTATTAGATTATAGTATCGCATTTGATAGTCAGTCCATGTGAATCGATGCGGACAATCTCTACCCTGTCTGCATAGGTCATTGCAATCTGGACAACTCATCGTGCTTTCTCCGCTAATTCTTTATATCCTGCCCATGATGGATGAACATTATCCTTCTGCATACGATCCGTTCTTAGGATAATATCATTGTGTTCATTTGCCACATGCCAGACTGCTGACTGTGCTTCTGGAAACTTATCCGATGGCATTACCCAATACACTCTGTCTGCTTTGGTTAGTGTACGAATGACTCGTAGTTCTGCCTCAGTCTTTACATACTTGTGGTCATTCGATCCAAGCGAGATGATTACATGATTCGCAATCAGTGGTGTGTTCTTAACATTTTTATCGAGCCATTGCTTAGAGTTTATTCCACCCTGTACATAGGCAACGCATTCTTTCTTTACATTGGCAATTCCAACACCGATTGAATCACCTGCTATAATACACTCAAACATAATAAATCCCTAATGTGAAAAATCCCACATGAGTGGGATTGAGTTATGCGCCACGACCTGCGGCACGTTGCATGGGTTTGTTGGAAGCAATCCTATTGACTGCCTTGTTGACTTCTTTGCTCGCTTCTTTGCGACCGAATCCTTGCTTCTGCAGATTATGCTTGGCTTTCTTCTTGGCTCGCTTCAGTAGTTTCTTCTGTTCCCACTGCTCTTTGAAAGTTAATGGAACTGGTGTAGTTTCTGTCATAATATCTCCATGTTGTTAGTGGAGCGGGTAGAGAGAATCGAACTCTCAAATAGTCCTTGGCAAGGACTCAGGTTACCTTTACATCATACCCGCATACTACTTATAAGGTGAGGAACAATGGTTCAATTTAAGCGAATAGTCGCAGTGCAATATGCAACTGACAACATTCAATAAACAGTCCACAAGAGTATAACCATAGAGCAACAAGCAGCGACTATAACAGTCAAGTATAATCTATGGAGCATACAACTATAAG
>Ga0247723_1001412_pt1 | contig 14115 bp, 27 predicted proteins | sample MSEWelMarce5H_FC_FD_189079 | JGI IMG/M metagenome (GOLD analysis project Ga0247723, IMG submission 189079) | Subsurface sediment microbial communities from gas well in West Virginia, United States - MSEEL Well Study Marcellus 5H_FC | ecosystem: Environmental > Terrestrial > Deep subsurface >...
TTCTTCGCTGGAATACCAAGGTAATTCGGGCTTTTTGACTTTTTTGACTTCCATATCCAGTTCATCTTCCCAACGACCTTGATTAAGCCAAGTTGCTGGGTGCGGAATAAAGTCCTTTTCGGTCTGCTTTAGCTTCCAGTATTCCAAATGATTAGAAAGGGCTACAAACGCATCTTCTTGCTCTTGACGGGTTAGCCTGTCCCATGACTTCTCGGCAGCCCTGCGGCCTTGTTTGCGAGGGTATAGGGCATAAAAATCAGAAAAGTTCATTTCTCACTCGCTTTCTTTAATATTGCTTTAGCAAAATCAACTAAATTAACTACATCACCATCAGCATTATTTGGGTAACACTCATCAAACACTTGTGTTATTTCCTCATCTGTTAGTGTCTTTGCTGGATGGGTATAGAGTAATTGTGAATTCCCTTTTAATTCAAAAGGCGGATTGCCGTCTTTATATTCCCACCCACTTGGGTAATGGGTTCTCCACGCTACTGGTTCATTGTTCATTTAGTCACCTTGCTTTTGTATCTTGGTTCGTTAATCTTTAAAGTACAGGCGGTGCATTTCCACCGTGTTACCTTGCTTGTTTTAATCATCTTGCCGTAGTCTGCTGGGCGCATCACCTGACAGCTTGTGCAGTAGCGTTTTTCAGTCATTGCATATCCAAAAAAGTAGTATTCCAGCTAGTAACATCAGGGTAGCAAATATAGCAAATACCCCGATAGCAAAGACAATCATTACGGTTTCGATCATTGCAGCACCCGTACGCTAGGTGGGCTTGGGGGTGTCATTGGTACGGTGTATTGGGGAATACCAATAGCTGACCCTTGTGGTGTTACGATTTGGTTGGGGTAAACCGTCAATGGTTGGCCTACAGTATTGCCTTGCGGGGTTAATACATTGACCGTATTGCCATTCTGCTGAATGTAGCCAGTAACCTGACCCTGTGGGTTTGTAATTACATAGGTTTGAGCGTGTGCAGGTACGCCATAAGCAAACATCGCACCAATAATTGCACCTAATATGCAAGCGCCTAGTAAGTCTTTCATGCTTTTCTCCAGCGTGGAATTTCAGTATTTAATGTCAATGCGGAAAAATGGCTGATTCTGTAACCATTAACTGATTTCCACTTAACCAAGCCATCTTCGTCTTGGTCTTTAATTACATGACCATGAGTGCCTTCTTGGTGTTTTACTCTATCGCCTTCTTTAAACTGATTATTCATTTTCTATCTCACTTTTGATTAAGTGCTACCAGTTTATTAAGTTATCTTAACTGTTGCAAGCACTAATTACTAAGTATTTTCCCTAGTGTCGCTAATTTGCAACATCTCAGACCGCCATCAAAATTCACTTGCAATAAAAGCCTTTAAATCGGGGCGTTTTGTGTAGTTGTAGGTTTCAAGCAGATTGTGGTTATTCCACCGCTCTAGGCTTGTAGGTAATGGGGTTTCTTGCAAATCTAGGTTTTCAAGCATTTCATTTCTCCATAGAACGACCAACCACTAGTGTGGGTTTTAAACAAGTGATGTATGCCGTTGCAAGGCTGTCCAAGTCGGCTTGTACCGATTACTTGGGGGTATCGCAGGTGTCGACCCTCGCTCCAGTTCATTCTCCAACTGGCCTCTACCCCATCTAGCCCATTTCGCTGGCATTTTGCGACACTCGGTAACCCGTTCGTTTCGCCAGCACAAATGAAAAAAGCTCTATTCAACTGGGCTGGGGTCTGGAAAGATGACAAAGTAGTAAAACTAGGTAGTCAATCCAGCCCATGTGAATAGAGCCTTGTACGCTACATTGTCGAGTTTTCCAGACCTGACAATGTAATTATATAACAAACTATTCCAACTCAGGCCAAATTAATTTATGGTTGTGTGGGAATAGGGTTTTACGGGTAATTAGCCCGTGCGATTCTTTTTCTAATGTTGCAGCCAGCACTATCAGCTTATCTTGGGGTATTTCCCCGTTTTGCCACATAGAAACGGCAGGTACGCTGACCCCCACCATTTTGGCTATGCGGGTAGGACCACCCAATAATTTGATAATTGCTGTTGCATTCATAGTTTAGTTATCTTAACTTATTTGTATCTTTTTTGCAAATACCTGTTGACTTGTGGTTTAAGTTTGCTTAATATCTAAGTACGGTATGTGCCGTGATAACTACCCAGTAGGGTGAGAAAGAGTAAAAAATGAGTGATTATGACCAGCAGTTAGCAGACCAAGTTCAGATGCAGTTTGAACTGGATGAAGTATTTAAAGACTTGGAAGAAGGTGTATTTCTTACCGAGCGTCAAATAGACCTATTACGCCATTGCTGCGGATATGTCGCACCTAAACGCAACAACCATGTAAATCCCGTCATTCGTGACATTGTGAACGACTTTGGTCAAATTTTTGGAGCAAACAAATGATTATTACTGATACGCAAAAAGACTTTAAGATTGCCCCTGCTGGCTTACATATGGCACGGCTTTATTCCATCATTGACTTGGGCCACCAAGCTACAGAGTGGGCTGGCGAAACCAAAATCATGCACAAAGTCGTATTTACTTGGGAACTGCACGGTGACGATGATGCAGGGCTTCCACTAAAAACAGACGATGGTAAGCCTTTAATCGTGTCCAAGCGATATACCGTTAGTTTAGGCGATCAGGCTCGTTTACGCCAAGATTTAGAGTCATGGAGCAATAAAAAGATGACTGCGGAAGATCGTAAGAACTTTGACCTTAAAGGCTTGCTAGGTAAGTTCTGTATGGTTAATATTACGCACTCGGAAGATGGTAAATATGCCAACATTAGCGGTATTAGCCCTGTACCGTCTGCCCTGCGTGGCGCACAGCCTGAAGGCATCAATCCAACTAACCACTTTTGGTTGGCTGAGTTTGACCAGTCTAAGTACGACAGCTTGCCAAAGTATTACAAAGAAAAGATTGCGGAAAGTAGTGAGTGGCGTGGTCAGAAACAGCGTGAAGCTGAGAAACCTACGCTTGTAGATGATGACTTATCTTCCATACCGTTCTAAGGCAACTATGATAGTTAAGGAAAAAATAAATGATACAGGCCACTGGTACAGGAAAGACGGCACTCCAGCCTATACAACCATCGGCAAGACTGGTGAACGGGCAACCACGCTTCGTGACGCACGGAAACTCGGACTTCTGCCAAGTGTTACAACAATTAACGGAATGCTATCGAAAGCAGGGCTTGATACATGGAAACAACAACAAGTCCTCTTAGCCGCTTTAACCCTGCCAAGGCAACCTGACGAACCTGAAGCCGACTGGTTAGCTAGAGTAATGCAAGATAGTAAGGCTACGGGTCGTGAAGCTGCGGAACGAGGTACGGCTATCCATGCGGTCATTGAAGCGTATTTCGATCAGGTGTATATGCCTGAAAAGCCACCATATTTGGATGCGATTGATAAAGCCTTACAGGATGCGTTTGGAAACCAGCTATGGCTGTCTGAGAAGTCTTTTGGGCATCCGTTAGGGTTTGGTGGCAAATGCGACCTAATGGCTAAAAACGGCTTTGTAGTCGATTTCAAGACCAAGGATACAAACCTAGACAAAGTTGATGTTTACTTTGAACATGAGATGCAACTAGCGGCTTACCGTGAGGGCCTAGGAGTTCCAGCAGCAAGGTGCGCTATTGTTTTTGTAAATGGCACGACCAATCAGGTCAAACTTATAGAGATTGAGGAGCAAAAGTTACAAAATAGCTGGGAATGTTTCCAACATCTTCTACGGGTTTATCAAATTAAGAACGGAATATAATGGTAGTTCCTTCACGGGAACGGGGGAAAGCAGACACGCTTCACATACGGGAATGTGAGTACCCCAACTATTCTTAGGGCGTTAAGCCGCCACAGTAGGATGCAGTAATTGGGTAGTTTTGCGGCTTTCTTGCCCATTGTTAGTAACTGCCAAATACTGCCCTGTTGTTTTTATGCAAAATAACGCTTTACAAGTTAAGCAATCTTAATAGATAATTGAATTACTCCAATTGGGAGTGAAAAAGAAAGGAATAGATTATGAGTTATGTTTTATCACTTTATGTAGGCGATACCTACTTAGATGTACATGGCGGCATTGATAAAGACGAACCTTCACTTGGTATTGTGGGCGGTGTCGATATAGACGATGTTTTTATAGCCAATACCGAAATTAGCGTATTAGAGATGATCCACAGCATAAACGGCTGGGATAAATTCAACGACAGCGTTCAAGCTGCATATCAAACAAAGGATCACGCATGAAAAACTTACTGTTATTAACCCCATTTGCGCTTGCCGCTTGTAGTTCGTTTAACCCGCCTAATGTTGGCCTAGAAACCGATAAACAAGCGTTTCACATGACCCGCCAGCAAGTTATCCTTGGTATTAACGAGTGCGAATCAGCAGGTACACGCCCTGTAATTATTACGGCTAAACGCAGGATTAATGGTGTAACTACCGATGTACCAGTAGAAGTGACCTGCAACCCTCGTTACCGTATTTATTCAAACTAATATGAAACACATTATTTTGGGGCTTTTACTAGGGATAGCGTTTAGTATTTTTTTTTTCGTGGCTAACTATTTGATGGTGCAAACATGAACAATGAACCAGTAGCGTGGATTGACCCATACGATTTAGAACGCTTGCCAATCAATGATTGTTGGGTAAATGGTGAAAAATCAAAATGGGCTGACATTCCACTCTATACCCATCCAGCAAAGACAATAACAGATGAGGAAATAACAAGTTTATTTCGTGCTTCGTCTGACCATATTGAATTTGCTAGAGCAATACTAAGAAAAGCGCAAGATTGAAATACAAGCAATTTGACCAGCGGCTACATGATGCGTGTGATCCACCTGCTCGTAATGCGGTCGCTGGCTGGCTTAAAACGGTTCACCATGTCGATGCCTTACCCAACCCTGATAAATACGCTGTAGACCTTGTATTCAGTCTTAAAGGGCAACATATAGGGTATGGGGAAGTAGAGGTTAGGGATTGGGGTATGGACTTTTGTCCTTACGATACGATCCACATTGCCCAACGCAAAGAAAAGCTGTTTACTAACCCCCGTACCACAATGTATGTTGTAACTTGTAACTATACACACGCTTACTGGATCAGGGCAAACAAAATTAAAGACTGCCCGTTAATTGAAGTACCAAATAAGGCAGTAGCTAATGAGGAGTATTTCTACGATGTACCCACGCATATGTGGAAATTTGTAGATTTACGGGATGTGTTTTAAGCGTAGGGCCTAGTGCCAGTACGGTCAATAATTAGAGCTTGTCTGCGAGGATCAGCCCCAGCAGTATTAGGCACACTAATATGTGTCCAACGGTCAAATTCTCGAATAATTTGGTCATATCCAATTCCCGATGCAATTACAGCCTTGACGACTTCATCGGGGGTCATGCTCGGTACTCGTATATCTGCTGCACAACCAATCCGATGCTGGCTAGTGTCCTTTGATCCTACCGCATCATTTACTTGTTTGCAACGGAAGGCTGAATTGACCATGATTGGCTTGCCGCCAAGTACCGTTTTAACTTCTTCTAGGAAGTTGGCTAGGCGCACAAGGTTAGCCATTTCTGACGCATTAGGCGTATTGTCAAACTGACGGTGATCCGTGTGGGTTAGTTCATCAAGAGTGAAATGTTCGGATAGGTTCATTTTTTCATCATCTCCTGAATCTCTTTGTTTTTATCTTTGCTGCCTTGGCTTGATCCAAAATAAAACGATAAGACTTGACCTGCGCTGCTAGTAATAAATCCAAGCGCAAAAATCACCATCTGCTGCTGATCTACAGGTACATCACGAAACATCAGAATAGCGATAAACATAAACGCAAGCGATACCGTACCTAGCGCAAGGATCGGTACAACAGATTTGTCTAGTTTGGTAGCGTGTTCGCTTGTCGCTACGGTTGCGTAGGCTTGACGGGCAGAATCACGGTCTGCGGCTTCTAATTTGGCGTACTCAAGGTCTAATTCTTTGAGTTTTAGGGTCATCTCAGGGTTGCCAGTTAAAGCGGCTGTAACGCCTTCTATTGTGTCGTCAGGTATGCCTAATTTAGAAGCAATCCAGCCCACAGCAGCTCCCCCAGCAGGGCCAGCAACAGCAGTAGCCAAGACAGGAGCAACGCCTTTAAGAAGTCCAATTAGGGTATCCATCATTTTTTGGTTCTTTCTTCGATTAATTTAACCCGTACATGAAGGTCGTGTACTTCTTTGTAGATTTCCTCACGCATTTTTGCCCTGCGTTCTGCAGAAATTGGGCTGTCTGTTGGCACGCCTTCGTTAGTAATTAAAGCAGGCATTTTGCCTTCAATTTGGGTTAAACGAGTTTGGAATGAAGATACTTGACCGAGCAGCCAAGCTATACAAGCTACAAGAATAGGGATTACCGCCTTCAGTACATCCTGCATATTCATTTAAAACGCCCCCAAAATAAACTTTAACCATAAAGTCACAACAAGCGCAGCCATAAAACACCAAAACTGCACCCTTCTAACTGCCTTTAAGTCATGTTGGTATTCTTCGTTGTTCTTGCGTTCCATGTTCTCAATGTCTAACTTAATTCTAAGTAACGCATCCCATTCTTTTGCACCGTACTGCTTTACAAATTTAATTTTTAAATCGGCTTCTTCATCCGATATTTGCTTTTTGCGCTTCCATTCTTCTAATGCCTTGACTAACGCCCGTTCCTTCTTAAACTCTGCTTCCCGTCTTGCCCGTATTCTGTCTTGCGCTTGTTGCTTTGCTACATCTACCGCATCTTTTTGTATGCTCTCAATCTGTTTACTTACAGACTTACTGGCTTCACGGGCAGAATCTAAACCGCTACTTAGTCCTTTAACTCCGTCAGACAACCCAAATAAATCGGACACATTATTTGCCTGTAAACCAATGTAATGCCCATCCACCAAGTGTAGACAATGCGGTCAGCATAGAAATGCCTAACCAAGCCATACCAGCCTGTTTATTGCTGTTGGCTACCAGTTGTTCTAGCTGGGCTTCCATTTTGTCCATTTTTTTATCAATGGCTTCAAGGCGGTGTTCGTAGTTTTCCACCTTATTCCACAACACCCCATAGCGAACCAAATCAATGCCGTTATCCATAATCACGCTTTCAAGGCATCAATCTGTGCTTGCAGTTGAGCAATTTTTTCTTCTTTGGTAGGCTGTGCTGCAATCCATTCTGCGTACTGGGCTTGTGCCTGTGCAACTTCTTCGGCAGTTAATTCGACTACTTTACGCTCACCAGTAATCACATCAATCTCTATTCTGTTCATGACTTACTCGTAAAGAATGTTAATTGTGCCAGCATCAAATGTATCTGTGCCGTTTACTGTAGTAATGCGAACACGGTCTAATGTTCCACTTAAAGTTACATTTCCACCACCTAAAACAGCGGTTGCTGTTGAAGATTTTATAACAAAAGAACTTATATAAACATTTGAACTAACTAAACAAATTTGCATTGTTCCTGATGCAGTATTTGATGAACTGCCAATTGAAATTGGAAAACCGCTAGTTGATGAAGTGCCGCCCGTACTTCCTGATTGGTCTAAAACATTGGTAGTGGCAACATAACCGCTAGTTGTTACACTTCCTGAGCCAATTTGAATTAAAAAATCTGAAGAACCGCTTAAAGAAACACCACTAAACATCACAGTCACACGCTTTACCCAGCTAGGGATGCTAGTAAAGTCAATGCTTGTTCCGCTTGTAGAAGCTACAGCAGTACCAGCTACAAAAGCACCGCTATTGCCTTGAACCCCAGTAGTGCCATTAAGTTCTAAAGCCATATTACACCTCTGCTTTCAAAGCCCGTAATTCGTCTAAGGTTGTAGCGGTGATGTTAGTAATATCACGCAGTCTTTGTTTCTCAGCAACGATAGCTGTAGTGTCTGCACCTGATTCTTGCGCTCTTTGGAACGCTACATCTTGTGCGGCTAGAAGTGGGGTACGCTCTGCTCGTAAACGCTTTTTGGTCAGTTCTACAGCTTTAGGAAAGCTAACAGTAACTACTCCGTCAGCGAGTTCCCATGCGTCATAAAAGTCATTAGCGGTTGGAAGTGCAGAACTATCAACAATGATTGCACCTGCTGGGCAGTCTTTAGCAAGTACCGCTTCAATGCTAATTTCACCTGTGGGGATGCAGGTGGAAACACCACCGTTAGAGTTTGTAAATATAATTGCTTGTGTCATTTTGTTTGTCCTTAATTATCTAAATACTGCAACTGAGCAAAAACCATAGTCTACTATTGCACTTGAACTTGAATCAGTTCTATACGCTTCTAATGTAACTGCTGTAGTGCTTAATGAATCTACATTTAAAGAATAGCAAAATCCACTTGCAGGAAACTCGTTGCCATTAGCATTTACAGAATAGTTGGTATCCACCATTGCATTAGTGAAATTCACGGTGTAATTTCCAGTAGAGTTTCTTGTTACACTTGAAACATTATATGAAGCCCTAATAGTTGCAGTTGTTACTCCATCAAAATTAACCCAAGCCTTTGCAGAGCCTTGAATACAGTTTGTTGCAGAAGTGCTATTAGTGCCGTCTGAAAGGGTCGAGATTGTAAGTGTGCCAGCCATGATTTATCCTTAGTTTCCAAGTACCGCAACACAAGCGTAAACTGGAGCAGTACCGCCACCGTTAATGCTTGAACAAACAAATGAACTTGTTGTTGGTGCGGTTGTTCCACCTGTAGATACAACAGTAAATGGTTGAAATACATTGGCCTGTCCTGTGCCTGATGTAGCAGACAGGCTACCTACAACAGAATAATTTGCATCAGTCATTGCAGTAGTAAAAGCAATTGTCCAATAACCTGTAGAATTCAAAGTAACACTAGATACATTAAAAGAACTAGTAATAGTTCCAGTAGCTCCAGCGTAACGCACCCATGCTTTAGCAATACCAGTCATTCCGTTCTGTGTTGCAAGAACTCCGCTACTGTCATTTAATGTTGAGATTGTAAGTGCGCCTGCCATAATATTTTCCCTTGTACCCTTTAGGGTGTTAGACGATTACCCAAACTGAACCAGTTGGAATTGTTACTGTAGCACCTGTATCAATAGTGATAGGGCCTGCACTTGAAGCGTTTTTACCGCTAGGTATTGAGTAGCTTGTAGTTACATTTTGACCGTTTAAATTAAAGATTTGGTCGCTACCACCACCTGTTGCGCCACCACCTAATGCACCCCAAGCACTTGCACCATAGCCTTCATATAGGCTAGTTGTACTGTTAAAACGAATCATTCCTGTTACTGGGCTAGGCTGTTGTGCAGTTGTTCCTACAGGAACTTTAACTGCGCCTGTGCTAGTAAATGAAGCTGTACCACTAGCCGTAAAGTTAGTAAAAGCACCAGTAGAAGCGGTAGTTGCGCCTACAGAAGTGCCGTTTACTGTTCCACCTGTAATAGCTACAGCATTAGCGTTCTGTGTAGACATAGTGCCAAGACCAGCTACAGAAGCGGCTACTTGGCCTACTGTTGCGGCATCATCAGAAAGCGTACCGTCTGCTAGATTTTTAATTTGATTGCCATTTAGGTCTAAATCACCTGTCATTGGGGTTTGACCGTCTGCGGCAACCGAATCAGTAAGGGCAGCAGCTAAGTCATTCATGGTGTTATTAGCCCATGTACTAGATATAGTTGTGCCAGTTACTACTGGATTACCTGCTGGTAGGGTATATGTACCTGATCCGTTTCTACTCATTTGTTGCTCCTTGAACGCCTTGTGTAATTAGCATACGAGCCATTGTTTTTAGCTCTGCATCCGTTAATTTAGGAATATCTCGTGTTGCTCTGCCTAATCCGTAAGCTCCCATACCAACTAAGCGTGGGCTAGTTAATGGTAAAGCAGCCAAAGCCATAGGGTTTACAGTTAAAGCACCGCCAGCACCAATACCCAAAGCTGCGCCTTGACCAGCTAAACCTCTAGGTGTAAATGAACTTAGGGCTTGTCCTGCCAATGCTGGCATTAAGTCTTGACCACCTTGTTCTTGCAGAGCTTTAGCCAATTCCATGCGATAACCGTAGTTTGTATTAGCATTGTTACGGGTCAAAGATTGCAATTTACGAATAGCGGTATCTGCTGCGTTTCTGTTGCCTAAAGACAATGCCCGTTCTATTTCACGCTCAAGACTTAATGATTCTTCGTATGCCTTCATGGTTTTGGCGTAGTTTTTGTCTTGAGCTACGATGGTGTCTTTTACAGTATTGCGAACCGATGTTACAGCCCTTTGTACTTGTCTTTGCATAGGACTATCAGGGTACAAGGCATCTAAACGCTGTTTAAGGGCATCTAAACCTTCTGCGGTATGCAAGGTTGGGTCTTTTTGCCATGTTTTAACAACATCTTGCAGTTCTTCAATCTTGTTTATTTCTGCTGAACCAATCTTAAACTGGCTTCCAGTTGGTGTTTTAACCTTTAGGCTTTCAACCACATCATCAAGTGCGCCTGTAATTGGTGCAAAGTCTAGTTTTGGTGGTGCTTTAGGTAATGCTTTGCCAGCCACTATTTCAGCACTTGGCATTGTTGTTTGAATACCTTGCCTATACGCCTGACTTCTTGCAGATCGCATATTAGCCAAAGCATCTTTAGCTTGATCTAATACATCTGCGGCAGATACATCACCACGAATGTTTTGCAAAAACGCTTGATTGCCTTCACGACCTGCTCTTAACGCTTGAGCAATAGATTCTTCACCTGCGCCTGTAGTTAAGCCTAAACCTCTGCGGATTGCGCCACCTGCGGCTTGTATGCCACGCCCAACTACAGGAATGGCAGTACCAATAGCACCGCCTGTAGCTACATTTTCACCCATTTGCTGATACATTGGTGCGCCAGTTAAACCTGTTTCTTCAGGAATCATTGCGCCACTAGCCGCTCCTACTGCTGCACCTTGAACATATGGATTAGCACGAGCAAAACTAGGGATCATTCCTGCGCCTTTAGCTACACCTGCCGCTGGTAATACAGCACCACCGATACGCCCACCAATATAAGACATTGGGTTGGCTTGCTCGTATTGTGCGGATTCTTGGGCTAAACGCTGAACAGCATCGCTAACACCGCCACGACCACCTGTAATTAATTGTGCGCCAGCCATTAAAGGATCAACTGCTGACCGTGTAGCACCTGCCATAAACGATTCTAATGGGCGTGGGGTTTCTTGCACATTTAAACGAACACCACGAACAGGTCTACCAACGGCAGCACCGCCACCAGTTTCAGCAAAATTAGATTCAGAAACAGGCAATTCTGCTGGCTGTGACTCTTGCAAACGCAAACGAGCGTTAGCTAAAGCTATTGCTTGTTGTTGTTCTAATGTCATTTAAATAACGCCTTTTCTTCAGGGGTCATTACATTCCAAACTTTAGGATCAACGCCTTTAGGTACTTTTGGTGCTTTAGGTTGTTGTCCAATAGGTTGTGCGCCTAACATAGAGCCACGACCTGCGGCAATGCCAATATCTCGTTCTGCTTGTTCTCTTGCGGCAGCTTTTTGAGCAATTTGTTCAGGTTTATCACCAAATACAGGAAAGAAAGTACGGTTATTTCGTACAACTTCAGGCTCAGTTGCAGCAGCGCCCGTTTTAAAGCGCAAATAGGCTTCTGACCATTGATCTTGTGCTTGTTTATATTGCTGTGCAGCAACAGGAATTACTGGGTTTGCTGCGCCACCTGCCAACTTAACAGCCGTTTGACTCTTAAATGATGTTGGGTCAAACCCTTGAGATTCTAATGTATTAACTGCGTTGCTTGCAGAAACCATTTGGCTTTGGAAAGCTGAAGCCTTGCCTTGTGATTCAGTAAGTGGCTTGCCACCACCTGTAATTTGCTGACCACCTGCTCCGATAATTGGTGTTGTTCGACCAGTACGGGTATCAATTAAAAAAGTTCCATCTTCACTAACTTGTCCAGCCGTAGGCATTTGTGACTTAGGTATTCTTGACAAAACTATCGTTGGATCGGTAGGATCACGCAATTCAATAGCAGTACCAGTATCAATTTGCAATGGTGTACGAGGCTTTTGACCGCCAGCAGCAACTTCTTTAACTGTACCATCAGGCATAGTCATAAAGCGTTTTGCACCCTCAGTCAAAGTAAATGCTTCAGGCCCTTCTGAGAGCTTTCTTAATCCAACGGCTTGCAATGCAGGGTTATATGCGGTTGCAGCAAAATCATAAGCACCTTGTACATTCGGTGCGCCCCGTACCATTTCTTGAGGAATAGCTTGACTAGTTTGGGTTGGCCCTGCTTGTTCAGGTGCAAGTGTTTCTCTGCCTTGCATAAGGTTACGAAACTCTTTAAGTTCATCACCGTAACGCTGACGCAATTGAGCGGCTAACTCTAATGCTTGTTTATCACCTTTTTCAGCCAAGCGTGAACCAACATAAGCATTGGCTAAACTTGCAAGGTTTTGAGTAAATGATGGGGCAACATATCGACCACTAATCATTTGACCTTGTGGGGTTTGTTGGCCTTGTTGCATTAGCAATTGCGCCATTTGTTGCTGGCGGTTTAATGCTTGTTGCTGCCCTAAGATTTCGGGTGGTAAATTGCTACCGCCTAAATTGATTGTAGGAAGTGCCATATTAATATCCTGCCTGTTGATATGCTGGATCCATGTAATTAGGCATAGGTTGGCTGTAATCAGTTACAGGCGCAGGTTTTGTTGGGTCTTTTTTACGCAACATTGCCGCCAAAGCCATATTGTCATTTCCACCTTGCCCTATTTGACCAGCAGCTTGGCTTAAACCTTGACCTTGTTGCATTGCCATATTTTGCATGGCTTGTTGCTGTGCAATATTTTGAAAGTATGGGCTTAGACCGCCAAGGTCTTGAGGTTGCTGCATTGGCATAATGTATGGGTTCATAATTGTCCGTAATCTACGGCTTTATAGCCGTTATCAAGGGTTATTACAGCATTAGGATACATAGCTTCTACTTCGTGTGCCATTACGCCTGTGTGCGTTCCATGACCTGCTAGTGGGTGATCCTTAAATTCTTCTTTGTACTCGTATGTATATACGGGTAAACCATTAGGTAGCCAAGCAATGTGCTTAATGTTTTCTTTCATGCGAATGTCTGAAGCCGCAATACCAGCAGCCCCAAGTCCCATTAATCCTTGATTAAAGTTTTGCTGTGCCGCTTGTTTTTGATTGAAGTCACCCATCTGAGCGTTGTATTGCATACCAGCCGCACCTAATAAATCAGGGCCAGCCGTTGTTGCTTGCTGTGCAGAATTAACAAATTGTGGGCCTGTAACCTGTGAACCAGTACGCACCGCAGATAGCGTGTTAAGTGGTTCGTTACGCAAATAAGCTTGTTCTTGTAGGGCAGATTGACGGGCTTGCTGACCAACGCCAAAACCTTGTGTAGTAGCGGCAGCTAGTAAGTCGTTCTCACGCTGCGCTTGATTTTGCATCGCACGGTCATACGCTACAGAGCCAATGTCAATACCCTTGTTAGCTAATTGCTGTTGCAATGCTTCACGGGTTTGCTGAATCTGCGGCTGTAAACGCTGCATATACGCTTCTTGATAAGTCTGACTAGGATTAAACCCAGTAGAAGGCAATGCGCTTGTATCAAAAGGCGTTTTAAGCATATTCTCAACATAGCCTAAACCTTGCTGTGAAAGCCTACCTAATCCTGCGCTGGTTTGATTTTGATAGTCTAAAAGCTGTTGTTGGGCAGGGCTTAACGATTGGGTAGCAGTCCAAGTAGGATTGCCGTATGGGTCTTGACCAGTAACAGAATAATCTAATCTGCCGTAAGGAGTAACTTGGTTTACACGGTTAGCGGCTGTAGCTGCTCTTGCAGCATCAAGGTTGCCTTGTGCAGTTTGTTGTGCCGCTGCTGAATAGTCAGGCGCAGCAGGTGCGCTTGGCGCAGGGCCTAATCCTAAAAATCCACCACCACCCATGTCATTCTCCTCTTGCAGTTCTTAAAGGGCATTTGATGTCGAGAAATCGACAATCTTCACGCCTCATAGCCATAATCACTAAATCACCATCCATGTGAGCATCAGGGATTTCGGCTATTACTTTAAAACCAAGGTGTCGGTTTAGTTTTAGGGCAGATTCATTATCTGCACA
>Ga0247723_1001414_pt1 | contig 14100 bp, 41 predicted proteins | sample MSEWelMarce5H_FC_FD_189079 | JGI IMG/M metagenome (GOLD analysis project Ga0247723, IMG submission 189079) | Subsurface sediment microbial communities from gas well in West Virginia, United States - MSEEL Well Study Marcellus 5H_FC | ecosystem: Environmental > Terrestrial > Deep subsurface >...
AAAACAAAAGAGAAAAGATGCCCTCGAAGGAATAACCAAGCCAACCAAGAAGCCTGACATTGATAATTGTGCAAAGTGTTTCTTAGACGCTATGAATGGTCATGTTTACTTGGATGACAAACAAGTGGTAAACCTACACGTAACAAAGGTTTGGTCAGAGATCGGTGCAGTAGAAGTAATGGTCAAAGAGGACTTGATCTAAGGGTAAGTCCCAATAGAAAAAGAAACAAACAAGAGTAAATTAAAGGTTTTAACAAGGGTGAATATTATGAATACATGGGAATTTGACACAACAATCGGTCAGGGTAGTGAAGTAGTAACAGTTGTCTATGAATACGAAATAGACGAGGACAAATCCACCTATAACGAATCAGTTAAGGAAGTTTGGTTCTCTGGGCGTGATATTGTGGGATGTATGTCACAAGAGGCTTGTGCTGAATTGGAAATGGAAGCAGCAATGCGTTTTCAGAATCACAAACTCAACTATAAGATGGAGGATGTATGAATCACGAGCAATTAGATTTAATTCACCGCATATTTGGCATGAACGAGCAAATAGTTAAGCAAAATCTTCAAATTATGATGTTTTTAACTGAGCCTAGACTTGGTAAATTCAAGGTTTGGGAGGAGCTTTCTCAAGAAGAGATTGAATTTGGTTTAACAGCAAGCAATCATTCATTTGCAAATGCGGGCGCATGGCGTGATGGAGTTGCATGGGCTGAATCAAAACTCAAAGAAAAAAACAATGAGTGAAATGAGGCAAGACCTAGAAGGTCATTACCAAGTGCAACGCTCAAAGATTGTCAATCATCCTGAGTACGCATCACCAGTGCTGATGACGCAATATGGATGGGCAAAGCGTGGTCAAGAAACAAATTGGTACGAAACAAAGATTGAACCTATCCGAGCAAGGGGACAAGCATGAAGCTAGATGAACTCGAAAAGATGGCAAAGGAAACAGCCGCCTTTGGTGTTCATCCAAGCGGTGAATTCATTTACTCTTTTTACACTGAGCAAATACAGGCATTTGCTAAACTGGTTGCTGAACACGAGCGTGAGCAATGCAAGAAACTTTGCACATGGAAAACAGGAAACAAATTTGTAGATGAAGCGGTTGCTGTTTGCTATCGGGCAATAGACCAAAGGGAACAAGCATGACTAGAGAGGACATCATCCGCATGGCACACGAGGCTAGGTTTTACATTCAAAACGATGAAGCATATAGCCCATCCAATCAAGCAGACCATGAGTTAACCGAACATCTAGAACGCTTTGCCAAACTGGTAGCAGAGCATGAACGCAATGAAATAATCGAAATTTTGGATGCTTCAACTGGTTATGTTCACATGGACGCAATAAGGGAAAGAACATGATTGAACAAAAGAAAGATACACCAGGAAACCCGCCTTATTGGGTGTGTACAAACTGCAAATGGGCTTTTCAGGCTTTGCAAGAGGCTAACGAGCATGGTAGGCGGTGCGGTAGAGATGAAGTAGCCCCCATATACCGACATTACGAAAGAGACATCAAATGACAAGGGAAGAGTTGCTAGACCAGATCGCAATTGAGGTACTAAAGAACCTACCCCATAACTTAGCCCGTGATGCCTACTACATAGCAGAGGGTGTTTTATACCGCAGAGACGAAATACTTCATAGATGGGCTTTAACTGAGGCTATCGTTTTTGATGGCATTGAAAAGCTCAATTTAACTGTGCGTTCTGAGCGTTGTTTAAAAGCCGATGAAGTATATACATTAACTCAATTACTAAACTGTACTAAAGACAGATTATTAAAAACACCCAATATGGGTAGAAAAAGTGTTAATGAGATAATCGAGAAATTAGCCGAGCATGGGCTTAAATTAAAAGGCGAAGCATGAGTGATAATCCACATAAGGCGATACAATTTCTAATTGACACAGCTCCTTTATATTCCAAGGCCAAGGCCACTCGAATGTACTTAGAGGAATTCAGGAAATCACGCAAGGCTCAGTTAATGAGTCAAGCGGGAACTGAAGTACTTGGAAAGCAGGAAACCTATGCCTATGCTCACGCTGATTACATTCAGATATTGGAAGGCATAAGGGAGGCAGTCGAATTGGAAGAGCGTTATCGTTGGTTAATGACCGCAGCACAAACACGCATTGAGGTATTTAGAACCGAGCAATACAGTGCAAGGCATGAAATAAAAAACACCCAATGAACAATAAACTAAACGCAAGGCAAAGACTACACATAGGTAAGGTTAAACTATTGCCATGCTCAGTATGCGATCAGCCAGGCATTTCGGATGCTCACCATATTGAGCAAAAATTACAGTATTGCGTGATCGCCTTATGCCGTGATTGTCACAATAGCTGGCACGGAACTAAGGCTATATGGCGCATCAAAAAAATGGATGAACTAGCAGCCCTTGACGTTACCATTCGCAGATTGACGCAGGAAATGCCCCTAGAAGGCGATTCAAGCCCCTTTTAAGCCGTTTTTAGGCATTAGGGAATAGCGTGGAAAAGGGTAAAGCCCCTTAGAGCCTTAAACAAGGGCTTTTTATAGACGTAAAAAAACCCTCCGTAGAGGGCTTGAGGGTTTAGCGTTTCCCGCTAAGTATTCGCAGAACTAAGGCAATGCAAGCGTAGATCATTCAAAGCCCACCAATTCAAGAGCTTCATTTTTACAATGTTCAACCTGATCAACTGATAAACTAAAGGCTATCTTCTCGGCAAGGTCTGAGGCCTTTTGAGCTTTTTGGTCATTGGGTGCAGTTAAAGCCAAAACTAGGCATTGTGTGAATGCTTCAATTTGTGTCATTTTTAGCCCCTTAGAATTGACGATAAACAATAGAATTGTCGGTCTCACCTACTAAAGCCCCTTGATCTGCTAAAAAATCAAGCACTTGCACTTTTTGCTCATCTTCACTCTGGGTTGTATCTAATTCGATGGAACTATCATAATCGGCTGCAATAGTTTTCCAGTCTGACTCAGCAAAATCGCAACATAAGCCGATAACATCAAGCTCCGATTCCTCACCGCATGAGTTGTCTACGTCCGCTATATAGTCAAAAAGTACCCGCAAACCCTGATATGAAAAATTATCGGGACGGATTTTCTGGAAATAGTCGCAGAATTCTGAGAAATAAACTGTAGTTTTCATGTTGACACCTATAAATTGAAAACCTTGGGAAATTCCAAGGCCATTGACCCCTATAAAAAGGGTCAACAGTCTTAAAATTAAGCGGTTTCAGTGGCTTCTACTGGCTTCACAGAGGGCAAATAACACCATTCAGGCACTTTGGCGGGTGCAAATTCACGGGTAGGCATGATAACCCCGATAAATGCATCGTCCATCTGAGGGAAAGAGACAATAGAAGATTGACTACCCCGTTGCAAAACCATTGGAATTTGACGTTTTCCATATAGTTCCTCTGAAACATCCATAAAGCGGACAAGTAGATCAGGGTTAAATGTTGAGGGTTTTACATCCTCATCCTTGAAAACCATGGGAATAACTCGATCAGTATCGGGAAACCTTGCATCATGGGCAGAAAAACGGGTTGTCGATTGACTATCAATGCACTCAACGGCTAAACCTTCTACTGAAAAACTGAGCCACTCATCACCTTGCTTTTTTGTACCCTTGAGCTTTATGAGTGCCTCAGTAGGTAAAACAACATTTTGCTTAGTGTCTGATCTAATGCCATCGATAAGCAAACGGCCTAGAACGTGACCATCAGTTGCCTCTATATACGTGCCCCGATTGTCCCTGACTACATTGATACCTTGCAAATAGTATCGAATATCTTTTTTAGCTGCTAAGTGAAGCATTGCACGAATGTGTTTGCGCTGGATAGTAAATTTCATGGTATAGCCTATTCAAAAAGTTAATGAAACCCTAGAAAAACTCTAGGCCATTAGCCCCTAATCTAAGGGCTAACAGTCTAAGGTTTACATATAAAGATTCGTTTTTTGTGCTGTTAGATCATTAAAGCGGTCAATGTAACGCTTAATTTGAGCTTGATTGTCGTCGAATGTATTGTGAATAACGCTTGATCTTTCCTTGATAAGCCACTGGTGATAGTAGTCTGAGCCTTCGGTTTCAAATAAGCTCAAGGCAAAGTCAGCGTCTATTGTGGCTTGATCTTCTGGAAAATTGTCGATTGCAGCTTGATAAAAAGTCATTGTGAACACCTATAAAAGAAAGTTATTTAACTAAAACGTCAAAATAAGCCAGTAAGCCCATGCAAAGCAATAAGCCAATGGCAATAGCGGATAGAACGTCTAAAATTGTGTTTTTCATGGTTTAGACCTTTCCAAGTGTTGAAGTAGTCAATTTGAAGGCTATAGAAGCCCTCTCTGAGCGTGAAAATGATTGACGTAATGCCAACCAGTCAGTCAGTCGCATTGTGTTCGCTACAAAGTCGCAAATTGTCAGTGTTGGGATGTTGCCCGTGCATTGTGCGTGGTGAGTGGTGTAACGCAGACCATTGTCACGAATTGATCTGCGAATCGTTTTGTAAGTTGTTTTATCCATTTTGAAACCTATTGAAGTTGATAAAAGAGAAGGCTAAAAATCGACCCTCTCACTATATAAGCATAAAAGATTCGTGCCAGTTGCTGTAACTTGTTGATTCTATTGACCCCTCCAAAACCCTATAAGTATTTACCCCTAGAACTATTGTGTGCAATAATTAAATAATTCAATTTTCAGGCAAAACATGGGAAGACCTTCAACCCCTAATACAAAGTATTTCCAGAGAACACTAAGTGACCCTGAAAAACAGATCATGTTGGCTGCTGGTCAAGGGAATATCTGTAGAGGGTTTGAAAACATCTTGGCAATGTATCAAGTGGCTCACAATCAAGGGTTTAGACCTGGTGACGATCTGAGTATTTTAATTACAGGTCTCGCAACAACTAATAGCCCCAATTCAAGTAAACCAGTAAGGGATGACATGAGGGAATCAATAGGGAACGAATAGACAAACACAATGACAAACAGAATTCTAAGTACCCCCTCCCCCCCCATCATCTCACCACCTATCGTTTACCCTACTAGGGTTTCTACCTACGGGTTTACCCTCATGGTTATCCTTACAGCATAGGGTTTACCCTACTGTGTTTAAACGCATCACTGGTCATCCATCCAGTTACTCCAAATGAGAATCGTTCGCATTTACATCTTGTTGTGTGAAAGAGACAGATGCACCTTTTCAGGGTTACTTGATCTGAATGAGAACTATTCTTGTTTACCCTTCTATTAGTGTTTACCCTACCTTAACTGATGACCTCTCTTCATTGGGGCTGTCTGTTGTCGCGCGATCCATAATTAAAATACCCATGTCCATGTCAGGGCGAAACCCTTGATTGTGGGCGTAGTGGTATAAATCCAACACTGTTTCAAACCCTCTACATATATTGCCCTTACCCGCTGAAAGCAAGATGATCCTCTCTGGGTCTGTCAATGTCCTTTGGAAATATCGAGTATTAGGTTTTGATGGTCTACCCATGTTTTTTCACCAATTTATTGAATTTAAATAATTGTATACCTTTGTTCTACGGGTTTCTACTAGTTTTTTAAAAAGGCTCAGGAAGGCCGTTTTTAAGCCCGTAGAGCGTCTCAAGCTGTTACCCATACTTACCCCTCAAAAATAGTTATCCACACCACAACTAATAGATGTCCACATTTTGACTCTTATATAAGACCAAAGCCTGTGAATAACTGGTACTGCATGGGGTATAGATATTGGGGTTTACCCGTAAGGGTTTAAAGTTGGCAAACATAGGGTTTGTACTGATAGTTTTGTTTTGTTTTGTTGCTATTATTACTTTACTGGCCTAGCAGAACTAGGAACTACTAAGGGCGTCAACATGAAATATCAAAAGTCAATCAATATTTGGAATGTAGTACCAGCTTCCCGCATTAAAGACATTCAACCAGGACAATGGGTCTATGCTGGAAATAAGGAAAATAAGGGCGTGTTTTTGGGTGTTCGTGATAACGGCGTGGTAGTTTGCGCTTGGTATCACAATGCTAAAAATTCTAATGATTTTAGGGGTTACGTTAAAACCCTTCGTCAATATGCTACACGCTAAAAGGGGCTAAACCATGATTGAACTAAACCAACGTGAAAAACAGATGCTCATTGACGGCCTTGTTCAACATGACCGCAAGATTGATGCGGCATTAAAAGACGCAAGCGATGTCAGTTATGGATGGTCGTTACTGGTTCAGGAACAACAACGAGTTCAAAACCTCATCTCCAAACTTGAAACTTACAAAGCAAAGGTAACAGCATGAAAAACTACCCAAACATTGAAAAATCTGCCTTTCGTAAAGGTGAATACGTTGGCTATTGCGAAGGCCGTATCTATCACATCAGCAAGTCAAATAGTAGCTTCGGCACATGGTTTGCTTATGATTGCGAAAACTACAATGACCAAATTTTTGCGTTTGGTTTAGATTCCTTATCTCAAAAATTGCAAGCAAAGGCGGTGACAGCATGAAATCAATCATCCTTCAATCTATCTTTGCCATTGCCCTATTTTGCGGGGCTTTGGCTTTGATGATGGCTTACTTTGACGTTTTGGTTAAATAAAGGGTTTATATGTCTTACAAAGAATCAGATATTGCATACGAAAAAGGCCAATTTTGGGTCTTAAACCTAGGGTCTAAAGGTTTTGAGGTTTACAAAAACGGCCTGACCCATTCCACACGATGCGCTGTTATCGGGTTTCAAGGTCAAAACGGCCTAGATCGTGCCATTGTTGAAATAGACAGACGATTAGCTGCTTAATGCTTAGACTGATAACCCTCTAATAGGGGGTTATTGGCCTAGGTGTTTCCCTAGGGTTCAATATTTTTTAAGGTCAACAAAATGCTTGCAATTCATACAAAATTTATTCCCGCCACAAACAGAAAAGGCTCACGAATCAAAGCAATTTCAGATAATGGTCAATCTGTCATTGTTTCACGCAATGATTCTTTAGATGGTCATCTAGTACATTTTGAAGCTGTTAAGGCTTTAATTATTAAGCATGAAATTATTGGGGGTGATATTTCCAATATGTGTTTTGGCGGCTCAAGTGATGGCAAGGGCTTTACATTCGTTTTTTGCGAATCAAAGGTCTAAAAATGAGCAAATACACAATAACTCATGGGTCTATTGCTGCCGTTCAATATGTGACGTTACCCGATGGCGACAAAGTAATTGTCACCGATGCAAGGGATGGCTCAGAGATCGCATTGCCTAGATTACCCGTAGAGGTTCAAGCGGCTGTCAATCGTCAATTTAGCATTATCTTTGCACTGCCATACGATGACCGACAAGGTTTTATTCATAACTCCATCCCCTTTGATGTAGAGGTGACAGCATGAAAACTTTTCAGATATTTAAAAACGTGTCTTATGAATACTTCATTGAAGCGGAAACATTAGAAGAAGCTCAAAACAAGATCATTGAGCAAAACCCAGATTATGAAAGTGAAGAATTGATAGAGTGGGTTTTTTTAGATGAACACGATGGGGCAGACTGGAAATATGAACCAGTTTTGCAATCAAATTGATTTACGCTTGCATTGCCCTAGCTCTACGAATACTCTCAGGTAAACGATAAACCCCAAAGCCCTCTACGGAGGGTTTTTTTACGTCAGGCATAGTTGATATGCACAAGCCCAAAAAAACGGCTCAAAACGGCTCAGAATAGCCTTCTAGGGGCATTTCCTGAGTCAATCTGCGAATGGTAACGTCAAGGGCTGCTAGTTCATCCATCTTTTTAATCCGCCATATAGCCTTAGTGCCATGCCAATTATTGTGACAATCACGACACAAAGCAATAACGCAATACTGTAATTTTTGCTCTATGTGATGTGCATCGCTTATGCCTGGTGCGTCACACACTGAGCATGGCAATAGTTTAACTTTCCCGATATGTAGTCTATGCCTTGCGCTTAGTTTGTTGTTCACTGGGTTGCCTTCATTTCCATGCGGGCACTATATTGCTCGGTTCTCCAACATTCTATTCGTGCCTGCGCTGCGGTCATTAGCCAACGAAACTTTTCCTCGGTTTCCACTGCTTCCCTGATGCCCCTTAAAATCACCTCATAATCTTCGTGTGCATAGGCGTAAACCTCTTGTTTACCTAAAACCTCAGTTCCCGCTTGGCTCATCAGTTGGGCTTTTCTGCTTTTCCTGAATTCCTCAAGATACATGCGGTCGGCTTTGGCTTTGGCATACAGTGGAGCGGTGTCGATTAGGTATTGGATGGCTTTAGTGGGTTCGTTCATTTGATGAACCCTTCATAGCGTCGGTAGGTTGGGGCTACTTCATCTTTACCGCAACGCCTACCATGCTCGTTAGCCTCTTGCAAAGCCTGAAAAGCCCATTTGCAGTTGGTACACACGTAATAAGGCGGGTTGCCTGGTGCGTCTTTCTTTTGTTCAATCATAGGTAACGACCCTTTGTCGGATAATTGTGGCGCAATCTTGAATAGTTGTTCTCTCTACTTGGGCAAATTGAGGTTGATCAGGCCACTCTAAAGTCATACTTTCGACCAGCTTTGCGTCTTCCTCTCTCTGTTGTTTGGCGACTAGGATGGCAAAGCGTTCTAGGTGTTCGGTTAAATCATTTTTAAGGTGTTCGGTTAACTTGAAGTCTTCTTGAATAGATGGGCTATTAGCTTCATCGTCTTCAATATAAAACCTAGCCTCGTGTGCCATGCGGATGATGTCCTCTCTGTTCATACATCCTCCATCTTATAGTTGAGTTTGTGATTTTGAAACCGCATAGAAGCCTCAATGTCTAATTCTTTGAATTGTTCATCAGAGAATAGCCCAATGACGTTTTTGCCCTCAAACCAAACCTCTTTGATGGACTCGTTATAGGTTGTCTCACCATCGTTTTCATATTCATAAACGACAGTAACAATCTCGCTACCTGCACCTGTTGTTGTGTCAAATTCCCATGTGTTCATAATATTCACCCTTGTTAAAACCTTTAATTTACTCTTGTTTGTTTCTTTTTCTATTAGGACTTACCCTTAGTTTGCCTCTTTTACCAAAACCTCAACCTTGCCGATTTCCCCGTAAACCTTGGTGATGTGCAAACTTGTCACCTGCGAATCATTCAACATTACCACCCCTGCCATTCCATCGATGATTGCTTTTGCGGTGTTATCGCAATCGGGCTTCTTTAGGTGTTTTTCCTCTCCAGATAAACAGGCTAATCTGCGCTTTTTACTGTATGAGGCGGGAATTGCATGGGTGATGTAGATATAAGCATCCACAGCCCCTTCCAATGGCTTAGATGCGCCCATTGCACAAGCCGCCATGTAATGAACTTCATCTTCATACGTTTTTGTCTTAGCAGGGGTGTAGGTTTGGACAAAGTTTCCTCGTCTGGCAAACTTAGGTCTTCCCTTAGCTACGGGTTCACCATAAATCGTAAAAAATACTTGGAAGCTCATAGTAGTGTCCCGTCTTTAATTCTGTTCATATATTCTCGGATTCTGTCTCTAGCACCTATGCCGTAGATTCTTTCGGCTCTCTCAAGTCTGCCACGCACAAAATCTCTATCTTTGTTTGTTTCCCAAGTGCGGTAGAGTTCCCTTGCTTCTGCTTGCTCTAGGATTACCCTATCGCTTGGGCCTTGAATATTGCGCCTACTCCAGATCACCAGTTAACTCCAGTGCTTTGTTTATCAGATGAAGCGGAAAGGGGACTCCATCTTTTACCTTGTCTAACAGGATGTGAGCTTCATAGTGAGACATTTTTACTCCACTTATGTTTTTCAAGCCACTTCTTAGCCTTCTCTTTTGCTTCTAGGGCTGCTTGTTTGTCGGCTTGGGTAGCTTGCTTTTCAATCTGCAAAACTTCTTTGACGGGGATGTGTGGCCCTTGGTTGCACAAGTTTCTAAACTTGATGGCACTCGGAATAAACTCTCCCTCTAGTTTGGCAATGGCAAAGTCCATGCTTGGGCGGTATGTCAGGAAACGACCTAGTTGGTTTTTCCACTCTTGTCTAACAAACTCTGGGTCTATGCCATCAAAGTGGCGATTAAATGGTGTTCCAAAGATAGCCATCATTCTCGCAAAGATGTAATCTAATCCTTGGTCTTGCGTACAGAAATCAGTTTCCAAGTAGTTTGACATTGCCACCTCCGATTAAACCTCTTGTTAAACCAGAGATAACTCTTTGGTTCATCTGACCAGTTTTGCTTAGGTTTTCGTCTTTAACCCAATCAGCTTTGAAAGATTGCCAGTTGCGGACAATGGTTTCTTTCAATGCGTCTTCCAATGACCAACCCGCAATACTTGCTTCCTTTTGTATGCCATCAATAACCAACTGAGTAACACGAGCTTTCTTTGACTTGCGATGAGAAACAAACTCTTGCCAAACAGAATCAGAAACACCGACAGGTGTTGCAACGACAGTTGCTTTGTTACTCTGTATCTGTATCTGTTTCTTATCTGTATCTGTATCTGTAGCGTTACTTGGGCGTTTCTGTAACGTTTCATCAGCGTTACTTACCTGTTTCTTTTTACTACGATGCTTGGCAACCCGCATGGTGCTTGAGTCTGAGACAAATTGACGTTTATCCCAATTAAGTAAGTTCCAATGTTTATCAATGAAATTCTTGCTGATAAACAAGTTCTTAGTTTCATCCAATTCTTCTGCGGATAACCTAAGTTGAAACGCTATCTCTGTTTCATGTAACGTTTCAAGTGTTTCGCTACATCGGAGGCACATAAGCATGACATAACGTCTTTGCATTGCCTCTGAAAGCATTTGAACTTTGGGGTCGTGTGCGAACTCTGAATAGAGCCGAAACCATGGATTAGCCATAATGTGTACCGCTTTTTAAAACACCCTTAAAGGAATTGCCAGCAGGAGAAGGGTTAACTCTTTTCGGTGCGCTCATGACTTCGCACCTAGCTGGATTCCATAATATCAAACTTATTCTACTTTGTAAACTCAAATAAATTGATTGTTGGTAATTTCATTTGTTGGTTTTCTGCCAAACAAACGAATAGCTTGGTTGTTCATAGAAGCATACTCAGCCTTAGTGAAGATGCCTTTAGCGTTTCTGATGTCAAACGGGGTTAGTAGATCACGAGGCTCATCTACTTTTTGAGCCTCAATCATGTGGGGTTCTAACGTGTACTGAGAAACCCAAGACCGACCCATCTTAATTTTCCCGATTTTTAGCTTCTTCTTGTATTGCATCTTTGTGCAACAAGCAGCAATGGATAGTCTTGGTATGCCAGTTAAATCCTCTATTTGGTAGGAAGTAAGTGGGCCATTTTGTAATGCTCTGATTACTGATTCTTGTGTCATTTGTAAAGGTTCTCTAGGTTGATTGGTCGGTTTAGATGAAGTTCTAGCGTTCTGGCAAGCAAAGCTGTTACAGCCGCATCAAAGTCCTCTGGTTCGGTTGTATAAGCGCCTGCCATTGTTTGGGCGTACCCACACAAGGCTTCAGCGCATCTTTTTTCAAGTATTTCAGTTTTCATGCTCAGAATATTACTGTTGTTTTTATGCTTGTCTATTAGGGTTTATCCTAGTATAAAAAGATAAAAAGGTGTGGCACATTATGGGTGTGGGCAACAAATAACCCACATTTTAATAAAACTACAGGAGTGAATATGAAAAATCAACCAGCTTTTCCTTGCCAATACGATGAGTATTTTCCTTTGGGAAACGGCATGACATTGCGTGACTACTTTGCGGCAAAGGCTATGCAAGGACAGTTATCAATACTTCAAAATGTTACTGCTCTTGCTCGTGAGCAAATAAAACTTGAAGATGTTTGTATAGCTTCTTATGAAGTTGCAGATGCAATGCTTAAAGCAAGGAGCGAATGATGCCGATTCTTAATGGAAAAAAGGTCATTGACCTAGAAGTAGATGGAGTGGTAAGTGGAGATTATCCAGATTTCTGTGATGCCTACTTTTCAGATGGATGTTACGAGGATGGAACACGATTGACAGAAGATGAGTTAAACAAGCTCACTGATCTGGCGGGTGATGTTCTGTGGGAGATGGCCTTTGAGAGTCTCACATGAAAACACTATTTCAGACCTATGTGTCAGAGTTCTCAGACATCCACTACTGCCCTTATTGTTTGACAATCAAGGGAGATAAAATAGTCTGTTGCCAAGAAGCAGACTTTATTGAGTTCAAGGATTTATACCCTGAGCAACAAAAAGAGATTATTCAACAAGAGTTAAATGAAAATCAAAGGAGTTAATATGAATACCTATACAAATGATCCCAACCAACCAGGCACTTTGGTTGAACGCAAAGAGTTAATTGCGAAGATGTTGGCAAAGAACGTCAATGACCATCTTGAGAAAAAGAATGGCCTGTCCTACCTATCATGGGCTTGGGCATGGGCAGAAGCCCTTAAAGCTGATGCAGACGCTACCTACAAGGTAGAGATGTTTGATGGCAAGTGCTTTATGGACATCAACGGCACAGCAATGGTGTTCGTTACAGTCACTATGTTTAAAAAGCCTATGACTTGCCAGTTGCCTGTGATGGACTACAGAAACAAAGCCATCCCCAATCCTGATGCTTTTGCAGTCAATACCGCCATCATGCGGTGCATGACTAAAGCTCTAGCCTTGCATGGACTCTCTTTATACATCTATGCGGGTGAAGACTTACCTGAAGAGGGCAGATCAGTAGTGATTACACCTACTCAAGGCGCACAAGATAACATTCCCATTGAGGAATTACGATACCTAGAGGAATTAGCAATTGAATTGATTGCTACTTGCGAACAGGGTGATCCCAAGGCAGCTTGGGTAAAATTGGAAGAGCAGAACCTAGACGGGGAACAAAAAATTGCCCTCTGGACACTTCTGCCAAGCAAAGTGCGTACAGCGTTAAAAAAATCTAAGGAAATGTAAATGGACAAGAAAGATAATTCAGGCGTTTTGTTTAAGAACGACAAAATTGAAAACGAAAGGTCTCCTAATTATAAGGGAAATATTACTGTTGATGGCAAAGATTATTGGCTATCAGCATGGGTCAAAGAGGGCAAGTCAGGTAAGTTCATGGGTCTAGCAGTATCACCCAAAGAAGAGTACAAAGCGAAGCCCTCAGAGCGATCTAAGGCCACCAACTTCGATGATTCTGACCTGCCCTTCTAGGAGACAAAATGATTACAGTAAATGACCCTTGGATTCATAGATCAAAACACATGAGTTGCATAACTTGTATGTGGTTTGTGGCAAAAGCCAAGACAGATGAAACAAAAGATTCTCCGACCATCATTGGTCGTTGTCGCAGACATTCTCCTTCTATGGGAGGCTATCCCGTTGTGTTTATGACTGATTGGTGTGGCGATCATAGGGTTGATGAAAACAAAATTTAAGTTAATATAAACCCGAGGGGAGAGCTGTGCAAAGGATTTTCCTAGCTTGCAGTCGAGCAGTTTTCCCCTCACCTGATAGGAGTTAATAAATGATTTTTGACGACATGAAGCAATCAATAGAGAGATTCTTTGGTTCACCAGCGTTTAAACTGGTTAGAAGAGAAGACCCTACAACGAGCCATCAAGCTGCTCAAGTAGTTGATACCACCAAGCTAGAAAGTCTTGTCTATGAGGCCATTAAGAGCCATCCAGACGGGTGTATCTCAGACGAGATACTAGCCATGTATCCAAACTACCCATATTCCTCAATAACAGCAAGGTATCGTGCTTTGTTAGACAAGGGATTTATCGAAGTTACGGGTGTCAAACGAGGAAAGTTTGGCAGAAATCAGAGGATTATGAAAGCCACATGATAGAACTACCACCGCACTCAAAGATAAGTTATCCTTCTATGCCAAACAAGGAGTTCAAATGGTCTTCAGGATCAGATGTTCAGGCTATTTGGAAGAAACATGGATGGACTCCACCTTCAGAGAAGATGACTCCGCCACCACCTGAGAAAGCAATTCAACCACTAAGGAGAGTGAGATGAAATTTGAGATGGAATTCGGGATGTTCAACGACAAGTTGGTTATTGAAACCAGTGACTTTGACATGATAAAAATATTCCAAGAGTTTGTTATGTTCCAAGAGGCTTATGGATGGGCAGTTAAGTACGAAGCCTCTG
>Ga0247723_1001416_pt1 | contig 14076 bp, 20 predicted proteins | sample MSEWelMarce5H_FC_FD_189079 | JGI IMG/M metagenome (GOLD analysis project Ga0247723, IMG submission 189079) | Subsurface sediment microbial communities from gas well in West Virginia, United States - MSEEL Well Study Marcellus 5H_FC | ecosystem: Environmental > Terrestrial > Deep subsurface >...
CTATCTTCCAATCGTAATCCCACTGTGATATCTGTTGATCGTTTATATGATTATACATTAGTTTCTGCACTTCTGCAATACGTTCAGACTTATTTTTTGCACCCATAATGATAATCACATGCTGTTCCAAGTCACCACGTGCTATATTTCTATCTGGTTCACCATCGAAATAGGATAGAAACTTATTCATAGCAGTGGGTTCTTGTGGTGCTCGTTTAGTCCAGTGTTCTACTAGTAGTGCTACACACCATCCTGCCGAGTTGGTGAATCCTGTTTTGCTTATAACGATATCATCAAACTGAAATAGCAGTGGTTTGTTTGTATTCTCTAGCACGATAGACCGAATCTTGGTCTTGTAGTGTGCCTCGATAATCGTTTGTTTCTTTATGCTAGTCTTGCGTATCAACTCATAGTTAGATGCTGCCTTTACTATGTCAACCATATCAGTACCACTAGACAGATTAGAACCACTCAAACCTGTTGGGTCTTTGAATTCGGTGGATGATAGATTCATTTCCTTTGCTTTGGCATTCATTGCCTTGATAAATGCTGACCGTCCATTTGGATAGTCATCGGCAATCGTTTCTGCTGCTGCATTGTCTGAACGAATCAGCATGGCATGAAACAATTCATTGCGAGTGAATTCTTTTGCTGGTAATCGTGAACCAACTCTGGTTTTCAGTGTCAGTTTACGATTCAAGTCCTTGCTGTAATCCAATGCTACCATTGCAGTCATGAGTTTAGTCATTGATGCAAGTGGTCGAGTCTTATTGATATTCTGCGATACAATCCACGTATCTTTGGTGATGTTATAGTGTGCGACAGTGCTGGTATCAGCATGTGCTTTGCCTTTTGCATACGATGTGGAACACATGAATATAAAAATACCGATGAATAGTATCGGTGTGTATTTCCACGAAAATGCTTTTAGTATTGTGTTAAAAATGTTTTTCATATTTTAGTAAAAACTATACCATCCTGTTATTATATACTTCTCTTGATCTGGTGATATAACACCACGATGTGTGAATGTCCAATCTACTGGCCATATTAAAGTCAAACCTTTTTCTGCTGGTGTGATAAGTTTCTGATGAAAGAATTCTGTCCCACCATTACTAACATCATTTAGATATGTCATGAAAACAAGATGCCTAGATGCTCCATGCTCAACTCTACCAGAAGTTCTTTCGGTGTGATAATCGTAAAATCCTTGTTTACGTTTGTAGTGTTGAATCTGTACACTTTGTTTTATTGTAAATCTACAGTATGAATTAGAGTATGGATACTTCTCCATATACTTCATCAATACCTCTTGAAGTGCATCGAGATAAGTTTTTCCCATCTTGGAATCTTTATCAAGTTGAACTTCGGTGCTTTCTTTTGTTTTCTTATCTACCAGATTTAGAAATGAATGTCGAGTCGGGTCACTGTGGTCACCAACAAAACCATCGTATTTGTCTGGATTCTTTTTATAATATTTTATCAGGTCATCACATATCTTGGGGTCGATATACCAACCACCGATAAAATTATCTAAATCATTTACTGAGTGTGCTTTCATATTCTCATTGTATCATAATGGGGTTACACTGTCAACGTGATTACCACTTTTCTGCCCTATTCCACGTGTCATCATAGTCTGAAACATAGTCATGAACATCGGGTATATCAACGGCAAAATCTTCTTGGCCAACTTCTTCCCACTCTTCGCCCTTTCTTTTGGCTGACATAATGCGTGATGATTTTTCTCTGGTCGCTGAACCTTCTGGTGTCTGATGATACTCTACCAGTTTCTGCGCTCGAACTGCCTTGTCTTCTTCTGTATGCTCTCGAACATTACCACATGATCGAGAACAATATGGTCCTCGTTTCTGGTGTTGAACATTACATCTAGGACAGGTTTTGAGAATGGGCATACATTAGAAGTTATCGTTCAGAGTTGTTGATTCCAACTTACTTTCTATGTAGTCACATAAGATATGACCCAACATCAAATGACCTTCTTGGATTTGTGGTGTGGATGTGGATGGTATGGCGATGTAATAGTCTGCCCATTCTTGCATGTAACGTGTCACCTGACCAGTGAATGCAATGTTGGTTATACCAATCATCTTGCCGATTCTCATTGCTTGTAGGATGTTCTCTGACCGTCCTGATGTGGATAGATAGACCGCAATATCTCCTACTCTTCCAAGTGCTTGTAGTTGTCGTGCAAAGATGTCTTTGAAGTCGTAATCATTGCCAATAGCAGTGATTGCTGATGTATCTGTATTGAGTGCAAGTGCAGCATAGGGTTTGCTTATCTGCATGAAGTGACCGACTAACTCTGCTGATAGGTGTTGTGCTTCTGCTGCCGAACCACCATTGCCCATAAAGAATATTTTGCCGCCGTTGCGAAGTGAATCAACACAGGCGCCTGATGCTTTTAGTAGTTCAGTGAGTGGTTGGGGGGTTGCTGCGTTTCCGAAACTTGATTCGTTATTTTCTAGTAGGGCATCTACCATTGCTCTGGATTTGAGCAAACTGTTCACGACAAAACTCATAATAACTCCTAGGCGGATTCGATTAGATCATTGGGATTGCAGGTAGTGACAAAGTTAATGAATGCTACTGCTTCATCTTCATCAAGATAATAACGAATGATTGTTTGTGCAGTGTATCGTGAGACAATCATCAATAATATGTAGTGGTCACGATAGGTGGAGAATTTAATCCACCACCCATTGCGATTTACTGGTTGATAAAATCTACTTTTGCTTTGTATCTCCAGTTGTAGATTTTTCTGTTTTGATGATTTTCTTTGCGTCATTTGCTACATTCTCATTTAAAGTTGCTACCTTCTTTGTATATGTAGTAAACTGATTATCTGTAATCGAGTCGAAATGGGCAATAGTGATATCCATCAATTGTTTGTTAAAATCAATGGTTTTTACTGCTGCATCTTCTGCTTTGCGAGTAACATCATTGAATGTATAGAATACAGGGAATTGGGGTTGATTTAAAAACATTGTAGTTTCCTTTTGTAGTTGAATTCGTTGATTAACATCTCCACATCTGCCGTATTCTTTGGATTGCGTGAGCAGATATAATACTCTATTTCAGTTATTTGTGGTCGTATGAACCATTGTACCAGTTTTTTTAGCATTTGTAAAGCCCTCCTATGATATTATATAGGAGAGATTTGGTGCAATGCAATATTTTATTTAGTGATATCTGATATTTGGATATTGGTCAAGTGAGCACGGCGTATCTTACACTGTACCCAATCATTATAATACTGTGGAGATATCAGAGCATCTCGTTTGAATATCTCTGCCGTTTCGTAATACGAACATTCCGATTTAGTCTTACAAAGGTGAAGGATAGTCCTTACGAACTTATCCTCACCTAAGATTGAGACATCTTCTTGAAGTGTTGCATTGGAACCGTAATAGGTTTTCCAATCAGATGGTTTTCGGATTTTCTTTCTTTTGCCGTTGACTTGCTTGTAGCCAGCTTGTGTAAAGTATTTGCGTCCAATGTATTTCCGTCCTGTAATTGTGTTCTCTATCATATACACAAAACCAAAACACATTCCATCATCGATATATTCACTCTCACATAGTAACCATGTCATAGATGATCGTCATCCTCATCATCATCGTCATCATCGGCATCACCAAAATCTTCTTCTTCAAGAATCATATACTCCCCACAGAATGGGCAGTGATTTGGGTCTGACTCTGTATTCAACTCATCGTATTGCAGAGTAAAGTCAGAACCACATGCTGAACATTCGTGATGTAATTTAATCATTAGTTACACCATGACTGTTTAGCCTCACCGAAGTATTCACGGGCGAAACCATTTGCGATTAACATGGCACGAAGACTTTGACCGTCAAGTATAATGTCACCTAGTACACGACCACCGAACTTATCCCATCCGTAAAGTGTCGCTTGACGTTTAACTGATTTAGCAACTGCTGCTGTGGTGAATTTACTTGCGGCTTGACCACGTTGGTCTTCACTTGGACATTGAGCACGATGACCTTTTTCTGGTGTGTCAACTCCAAAAACACGAACAGCCAATTCTTGTTTGAATGGTGGTGGTAGGAATGGTGCAGAGATAACTACAGTATCACCATCAGTCACACGTATAATAACTGCATCATACGTTACACCTTGTGGTGTCTTTGCTTGCACTGGTAAAAATAAACAGAGAAATAAAAATCCTACTACAGCATATAATTTTTTCATATCGTTTCCTTACATATTTGGTTATAAACATCATTTCTTGCACTGGATGGTGTGAGCATTTCAACTACATACGTTCCGAATTCGTGTGTTGATTTGAATACTATATTTTCATTCTCATCAACATACCACTCAAACAGTATATACAGATTTGCTTCATTACAATTCAGAACTCCATAAGTATATATCTTACTTACTTTCGTCTTTAATGCATCACTATAATATGGTTTTTTGTATACTGTAGCACCATGAAATTCATACATGGTTTTATGTTCTTTGAGCATTCCTTTTTCTAAGTATAATGACCAATCGACTCTCTCTGTTCCGAGAACCCATTCATGTTCAACAAAAGGAATTTTAGTGCTGCCGTTTTGTAATTCTACAAAAGGTAAACGATATGATTCTTGTCCTGCATTAGCGGTGAATGCAAGCAATATTGCCATGACAAAGAAAAATAGGCGTTTCATGGAATTGCTCCTGTAAACGCCTATTTAGACTTGCAAATTGCCTCAATTTTAAAATTCTTAAACTTCAACCAATAGGTCATGCTTGCTTTTGATTGTTCGCATGAATGTTGGTCAGGAAACTCTAATGTTATTTTTCCTGGTTGGTCGCTTGGATCATTTATGTGGACTGCTATCAATATCATCAACCACATTATCGTTCTCCTGTGTCCATGAGATTATTTCCCATCGTCCATCATGATGTTCAACTAATGCTGTGCATGATTCTACCCAATCACCATCATTCATATAAACTACACCATCAATTTCTTTTATCTCTGCTTTGTGTATATGACCACAGATTACACCATCGAAACCTTTTTTCATGCAGTAACCAGCAAGGTTTTTCTCAAAGTGAAACATAAAATCTACTGCTCGTTTTACACGTTGTTTAAGATAAAGGCTAATAGACCAATAGCCAAAACCAAGTCGATGACGGAACCAATTGAATCGAGAATTGATAGAAAGAACGAAATCATATGCTTTGTCTCCTAGTATGGATAACCACGGTGCTAATCGTGTGATGCCATCAAACAAATCTCCATGAGTAACAAGATAGTGTTTGCCATCTGCACCAATGTGTTCGCATTGGTTTGTGATTTCCAACATCCCAAAACCCAATCCATAGTGGAGATACGGTCTAAGGAATTCATCATGATTGCCTAGCACATAAACAACTCTTGTGCTATTCTTTGAATGACCAAGAATACGGCGCACCACATTGGTATGTGATTGCTTCCAACGCCATTTGTTTTCTTTGATTTTCCATGCATCGATTATATCACCAACAAGATATAACGATTCGCATGTATTGTGCTTGAGGAAATTATTCAGATGTCCAGCCTTGCAATCTTTTGAACCAAGGTGGACATCTGAGATAAAGATACTACGATAGGTTTTTTTCATTGATATTTCTGGTTACGGTTCCAGAGTCACCATATCGTTGTGACCGCTTTATTTTATATTTGTCGTACTTGTCCCAATAATGGCACACCACAAATAATATAACTACTATGCTTACGGTCAAGGTATAAAATTGCCATGACCCAACTTCAAACATTAGAAACTAACCTGACCTCTAAGCATAACTGCCTTTTCACCATCTACTCGGGCGCCAGATGTACCAACTGGTTTGTTAAATTTAGTGTCAACAAAGTTCGCCATTACACGTACATTGTCGTTCAAGAACCAAGTAACACCGTAAGTCATCGATGTTGCTAGATTTGCTTTACCTGTTGCGACAGCAATATCTTCGGCATTGAACTCACTGGCACGTACACCAACTTGCCATGCACCTTTACCACCACTTGTGTAAGATGTGTTAGGTTTAATCCAACCAAATGTACCATCTTTATAGTTGTGGCTCTCACCTGTGATGTTATAGATTGCCTGAACATAGTGACCAGTAATTTCTTTGTCAGTGCCAGTGGTAGGATCATAGTTGAAGTTGAAATGCTCACCTTGTACTTTCAAACCCTTCCAAGCAAATGCTGCTTCAAGACCTTGGCGTGTTCGTACAGTATCACCACTCAATGTTGATGAACCTGTGAACCATGCACTTTGATTTCGTCCTTCAGTACGACCACTAGCAGGAGCAACACCTGTTTTTAGATTGCCTGTGCTGTATGCTGCACCTAAGTGTGCCACAAAGTCTTTGTTCTGAATTACTTCTGCAATGTTTGTAGTCACTCGACCAACAACATCTACACCATCAACGGTAGTGCTTTTGTTAGCACGACCACGACTTAGTGCTAATGCATAGGTGAATCCTGGTTTTGGAATACCATGCAACATTATACCAGTTTCTTTGGCAGGAATAAATTCACCGTCAGTGCTACCAATCAAACTACGTTCCATGAAGTCAATGTTGTTTGAACTTGTCAACTGTTCAAGACTGAAAGGCATTTTAAATGTACCAACTTGTAGTTGTGCTTCGGTAACAGCAGCATAGTTTACCCAAAACTCATCGATGGTCGATGTAGTAGCACTCGCACCAACATCGTTACCAAAGTTTGCTAAGAGAAGATATTTAAAGTCTTTGGCAATCTGTCCACGCACACCAAAACGTCCACGGCGAACTTCCATTACATCTTGATATGGGTCAGTGGATTGACCAGAACTGAATGATGGAGTATAACGTCTATAATCCATGTGAATACGACCAGTAAACTGTGCCGTGGTATTACCATCTTTCGATTTAATACCAAGACCATTCTCCATTACAGAACCATCGTTTGCTTTGCTCAGACGGAAGTTGTTGCTGTCCTTGACATCTTTATCAATCCTAGATGATTGGAACTCTTTGTTTTCCAAACGGTCTTTGTGTGCTTCGATTTTAGCAGAATGTTCTTGCTTAGATAGAATTCCTTTTTGTAAAAGAATGTCCAACGTATCGGTGTACTCATCTGCCATTACAGATGTTGTTCCCAATAATAATGTGGCCACAGCCAAGATTTTTGTTACTTTCATACACATCTCCTATTAATTTACTACATTCAAATATCTATAATTAATTTACTCTTAAACAGAACTGTCATCAAACTGCCACACCACTGTCACAATAGTGGTCTGCCATCCACTATAATAACATGTTTTTCCCATTTGCCGATTGGACAACTGTTACCAGAAAATCTAACTTTGATTGGCATAAAACAACCACACTCTTTACAAAACTTGACAACATTCAATTTGTCGCACGACTTACAAATCTCCCATCGTTCTTGAGCATAGGGTCTATTGTTATTCAACTTCAGTTCTTTTTCTATTACTTCATCTGTTACATCACTCTCCTGCATACTTCACCTCTGCCAATTTTAATTTAGATAAAATAGTAATCCACATCCAACCAATATCAAACTCGAATGACCTATAACTAAACTTTGGACTTGCTGGCATATCATGATGATTGTTATGCAACTCTTCACCACCAACGATGATACCCCACGGCACTAAATTGGTTGATTCATCTGCTAATACATGATTGCGATAACCCCACCAATGGCCAAGACCATTGATTACACCTGCTGCCCAAAATGGTATCCATGCCATCTGTATCAACCAGATTACAATTCCCCATCCATTAAACAGCAACGTATTGATACACAGCAACAATAAAAACCCGCATGTTGAATACTTTGAATAGACGTTTCGTTCCATCCAATCATCGGGTGTGCCTACTCCAAAGTTATCGACCATCTTACGATCTTTGGATGCTGTATGATATAGGAATGCACCACCAAACAGAACACGCCATATACCGAAATGATGTGGTGAATGTGGGTCGTGTTCTGTTTCTGTTGCCATGTGATGTTTGCGATGTATGGCAACCCATTGTTTGGTCACCATACCAGTTGTCAACCACAACCAGAATCGCATGAAGTGAGCAACGACAGGATGAAATACAACTCCCTTATGTGCTTGACTGCGATGTAGATACATTGTCACGCATAATATCGTTATGTGTGTTGTGAGTAATAGGTAAAGGATTTCCATTAGGCAGCCTTACCCCAAACGTCCACCCAATCTCCAGATAACGCCCCCTTAGCGTAATCTGTGGCTCGGTTTTCAAAGAAATTCGTGTGTGTTGGTGCATTTATCATTTCCTCCACCCACGGCAGTGGGTTCTTCTTGACTTTGAATATACCTTTCAAACCAAGACTAATCAATCTACGGTCTGCAATGTATCGAATATATTGTTTCACATCTTCAGAAGACAATCCTTCCATCTTGCCCATCTTGAATGCTAAGTCGATGAAGTTATCTTCGAGTTCGACCATCTTCTCGGCAATAGAATAGATTCGTGACTTGAGGTCATCATTCCATATATCTTTGTTCTCTTCAATGTATGTGCGGAACAACTTAATCATCGACTCGGCATGTTGTGTTTCATCCACAATAGACCACGTAATGATTTGCCCCATACCCTTCATCTTACCATGTCGAGGGAAGTTAAGTAGCATGATAAAGGAACTGAATAGTTGCATCCCTTCGGTGAAAGCAGAGAATACTGCAATGTGAGCAGCAGTAGCAGACCGATTGCTATTCTGTGAGCTAATATTAAGAACATAATCATGTTTATCCTTCATCTCTTTATACTCCATAAACTCCGAGTAGGTTGTTTCTGGCATTCCAAGTGTTTCGATCAAGTGTGAGTATGCTGCAATGTGTAGTGCTTCACGTGCTGCAAAACCAAGCAGCATCATTCTTACTTCAGGTTGAGGGAAATAAGGTAAATAATTACTAACATAACCACCTGCAACATCAATGTCACCCTGAGTAAAAAATCTGAATACATGAGTGAGAAAACCTTTCTCGTCTTTCGATAGTTTATTTTTCCAATCCTTGACATCCTCTGCCATCGGGACTTCAGTGTGTAACCAGTGTGATTGTTCATGTTTAAGCCACGCATTGTATGCCCATGGATAGTTGAAAGGTTTAAAGTGTGTTCGTTCTTCTTGCAAGTTTAGGTTTGTTTTTTTTATCATTCTTTTCCCATTAGTTTATTCGTAAAGTTTAGTAGTAGTTCGCCGTGCGTATCATTATGCCATTGTTTCTTCATCCAACTATATGATTCATACCAGTGCTTTGTGCTTTCAGGATGGCAACCAATCAATCCAATGTTATCCTGTATGATTGCCATTGGGTCACCGTTCGGATAGGTCGCAACAGTTCTAAAATTGTTTCCTGTAAATGTTGGACCGTCATAGAAATACATCTTGAGAGAAACATCTTCCCATACTACTGGCATTGCTTTCGCATGGGGTCTATGTGTATCTGTGTTAGGTTGTTTTATGTATTGTACCACACGAACATCATCAAGTAAATTGAAATAGTCGCTGTCCGCCCAATACGCACCCATACAGATGCCAAGATACTTACCACCACCATTGATGAACTTCTGAATCGATTCCCCATTCTGTTTGAATAAGAAATCGTGAGCATCAGAATCACCTATGCCACCTGGAAAACAGATGACATCTACATCATTGAAAAAATCATCTTCTATTTCATGCTTCGTAAATATTTTAAATGTATAATCCTCACTTAGCGCATTCATAATCCCATTGACAGATTGAACTGAACATCGGGGCTGGTGTACAAACAATGCCATTCGGGTTTTCATTTTGTTTCCTATTCATACATTACTGTGTCGGTATCACCCAACGCCCATTTTGGATTCTGTTCAACAACATACTTCTTAGTGCAAACTTTAAAATCAGGAAACTTTAGTTGTTTTGGATTACTTGCTGCATCCAAGAATAGGCAACGATTGTTTGGTTGTGCTGCATACTGACCGTTGTCTAGTTCTATAAAGTTAAAACTCTTGTGATCCTCTGGCCACTCTGCATAACTTGTGTCTATAATATTTAAGTCAGGTGCAGAATGGTCTACTGTAAACAAATAATTGCCTTGATAAAATTGTTTATCTTTGGCATAAAACTTAGCCGACAGATTTCTCAAGAATGATTTTTGAATCACAGAAAAATCATAACTAAAACAATCCCAAATTTGTAGTGTGTCTAAAGGTAAAAACTTCTCAGGTTCAAGATTCGTTGTGCGTGATACAAACGCATGAAGAGGTAGTTTGTCATAAGCCGCACCATAGTTTGGTAAGTAAGATTCTATTCTAAATGCTTGTCCACGAATACTTTTAATCGAAATCCATATACATGGTTCATATTCTCCGTGACCTTTTTGAAAGTCATAAAGAAACTCTTTACGAACATAACAATGTATAGGTGGTAGGTTTGCAACTAAGTGTGCCATATTTATTTTTTAGGTTCGCAGGTTCGTGTTCGTTGAATTGTGTTGTCTGATTGGCGTTCTTCTTTCCATTCAGAGCAAATTTGTGTTTCTGATTTATCTGGAGCAACTTTCTCTACAGTCCAATTAGCACTCATCCAACCCATTGCAGAGAAGTATCCCCAAACAATCATATACGGTATTTCAGCTATCATAATATATCATCTCCAGTTATCCTTCACATGCCAAACATACATCCTCTGTTGCTAATTGCTTCAAATCAATTTCTGATATAATTTCACGTTCAATCCTCTTTGATACTTTGTCTGCTTTGCCAATCTTTTCACTTCGGCAGTAATACAGAGTTTTCAATCCTTGCTTCCATGCCTGATAATGCACAGCATGTAGATACTTCACATTCACATCAGGTCTAAAGAACAAGTTAATGGATTGTGCTTGGTCAATGTACATCTGTCGGTTAGCTGCGTGATCCACAACCCATCGTTGGTCAATCTCCATACCAGTTTTGAACACATCCTTTGTCCAATCATCCAAGATATCCAAGTGTTGGACTGAACCATCATTTGCAATGATACTTGACCAGATTTCTTGGTAATCCAATTTCGTGTCTGCATCGCATTTCTCCTTGATAATTTTATCCAAGAATTTGTTTTTGTTTAGATGTGACCCCGATAACGTATCTTGTCTATAAGCATTAGCACGATAAGGCTCAACGCTAGGAGAAGTATTACCCATGATAATACTGGATGATGCGTTAGGTGCAATAGCCATGAGATGACTGAAACGATTACCAGTGCCTGAAGCATCGGGTGCTTCACCACGTTCTTTACCGAGTTCCAAATTTGCTTCATCAAGTTTAGTCCTTATGTGTTTGAACATTCTCACATTCGCCGATGTTGCTAGTGCTGATTCCCACGCAAGATTTTGTTTTTGCAGATATGCATGAAACCCCAAAGCACCAATACCAATACTACGCTCACGGCTAGCAGAAAAAATAGCACGACTGATGGCAGTAGGAGCATTATCAATAAAATACTGAAGCACGTTATCAAGCATTTCAGCAACATCTCGAAGAAATAGTTTGTCATCTTTCCAATCATCGTAATACTCCAAATTAACTGATGACAAACAACACACTGCGGTTCGTTGTTTATCGGTTGGTAAAATAATTTCAGAGCAGAGATTTGATTGTTTGATACTCAATCCCAATTTCTTTTGAAACTCTGGCATTGCACGATTGCTTGTGTCGATGAAGTGTAGATAGGGTTCACCTGTCATCATTCGCATTTCAAGTATACGTTGCCACAGTTCACGTGCAGGTATAGTGTCACGAACTTCTTTTGTATGTGGGTCTTTCAATTCCCACGTATCATCCATCTGTGGGTCAATCATACACTTTTCAATCAACTGCATGAAGTCATCGGTGATGTTGATGCCGTGATGGAGATTCAGGCAACGCATGTTTGGATCACCTGTTGGTTTTCTCATCTCCAGAAAGTTGATAATGTCAGGATGACTAATATCAAGGTATGCAGCATAACTACCACGACGAGTCCTACCTTGTCGATAAGCGAGAGATGATGCGTCATATGTGCGAAGATGCGGCATGATTCCAACCGATTTATCATCCGCTGAACGAATTCCAAGACCAATTCCTACTCCGCCTCCCAACATAGAGAGCCAGTTGACTTCAGATAAAGTGTCCACCAATCCTTCAGCAGAATCGTCGAGAAACGGCAAGAAGCAGCTAATAGGCAACCCCCGCTTACTACGACCAAAAGATAAAATAGGAGTGCTGTAGCTAAGCCAATGCTTAGAGCTATAGTCATAAAGACGTTGAGCATGTTCTGGATTACTGCCGAAAGCTTCTGATACATACGCAAACCTTTCCTGTGGAGACTTCTCATTGTCCTTCATGTACGATTCTTGCAACCGTTTGATACCCAACTCATCAAACAGACTATCACGTGAATAGTCTATCGTTATACCATTAATTTCTGCCATCTTTTCTCCGTTATTATTATTCTATTGCTAGTGCTACATTTGGGAATTGTGCTGCTATAATATCCCAACATTCATTTGCTATTTCCGCATGTTCTTTCTGTGTTCCGTTTTCCATGCGTAGTTGGCAGTAATGTATCCACGAACGAAGTGTTCCATTCATGTATAATCGTGATTGTGTAATTCCTTCTGGTAATACTGCACGTGCTTGTTCTTTTGCGATACCATTTTGTATTGCCCATTCGTATGCCTGTTTAGATTTGAATATGACTGAAGCTTGCTGTTCTTCCCATCGTTCTTTGATGTAGTCATCATCCGTTTCAATTGATTTTTGACGGTTCTTCGTATCCTGTAATCGTGCTTCACGAAATTCAAAACTTAAATCTTTTGTTGGATCAGCATACCTTTGCGAGAATTCCTGAAAGGAAAAACTGCGATGGCGCAAAATCTGTCGTGCAATATCTCTTGTTGTGTTTATTTCCATCACTAACGACACCATTTCGAATGGTGACCAATGTTGATTTTTGATTAGGTAACGAATTAACTTATCGTTTCCCTGTGTGTTGTCTTGATTGTTTGGATTGGACACTCTGGCCATAAAAACAATCAATTCTTCTGCCGACTTGTGGTCATTAGAAGGTGCAGTCATACCTATCAACTTGACTCTCATACTCTCTTCCAGAATGTAAATTTCGCAATTGCTTCCAAATTTCTAAATGTATTACTATCTATAATACCTTTGATTTCGTCTGGTGAAAAACCATTCAAAATCATTTCGTTTATATCCTTACCCTCAATCGTGTCAGGCCAAATAACCACATCTTCACCTAACTTGATTGCTTTTTCTATTAACTTGCAGACTTCTTTATTTCGTGGTTCGTTGTCAAATACTAGCACTTTATTTCGTGCTGAAATATTTTTTGCCGTGATTGAAAGATTTGCATCACCAGACGCAACACAGTTTGTTATAAAAAGGGAATCGAGCGGACCTTCAACGAGATACACCGTTTGATGTAGATTCACTCTGTCCATACCGAAGATGAGTTTATCCTCACAATCATTGGTGCGAACAGTCACATACCGTAGTTTGACATCGGAAGTCTCCAATGCACGACCAGATACGGCAACCAGTTCACCGTTGACATCATAGTATGGTATCACAAGTCGAGCATCATCTGCAAGTGTTTTACCATGATTAGGCACTAGGGCATCGATAAATTGCCGATACTTGGGTGTGAACAGTAGTTTATCGTAGTGTTCTGTAGGTATGCATCTGTTCTCTGCATACGTCAGACAAAAATGTCCACTCTGGAGTTCGCTGACCCATTCTGCATGGTCGAAGACTTTTTGCTGTTCGACTTTTCCAAATCGTGGTGATGGTATGTTGAATGTAGGTGAAGTGTTGCTTTTGTTGAAGAATGTATTGGATTCACCCGATTTGTATTTTTCGAATGTATACTCTCCATGTAATGAAGGATCAACTTGCTTGAGTAAATTGGCAACATTAGTTCCTACTCCACAGTTATGACATCGGTATAATAAATCATTGCCTTTGGCGAAAACATAGCCACGTG